>OGXN01000725.1_pt1 | contig 38832 bp, 67 predicted proteins | sample 1576281 | NCBI WGS metagenome assembly OGXN01 (sample SAMEA3541494, study PRJEB24748) | human gut metagenome | biome: human gut; feature: human-associated habitat; material: faeces | place: China | collected 2012
TCCGTTCTTGCAGTTACAACAACGTCACCAACTTTATAAAATTTCTTTTTGCTATACTCCCCCACAAAGTTAGATAGTGTATAGGGGGTGATGAATTTATTTTGATCCGTTCCCGCTTTTGCTTCTTCAACAGATGCTTTTCTATAATCGTAAAATGCTTTTACAAGCGCAGGGGTTAACCACTTTGTATCATCTGTTCCGGCCTGTGCCTGACCAGTTGTAGCCTTGTCAATTACTTTCTGTAAAAAGGTGTTTGATAGATTATTAACAAAAGTAGAAACGGCTTGACTATCATTTGCATCAATATTATTTTGTACCATCAATTGCCCAATTGCATACGAAATTAGGCTCATTTGATACTGAAATTTATTTTGAAGCATAGATGATGCAATACCGGATTGCAAACCATTCAAACGCTGATTATTTGTCCCATACTCTCCATCTTGCATCATGTTTGTTTTATTTTCATCAAACAATTTAAAATTGGAAGATGCCATATTTACACCTCCTAGGCATTATAAACTACGTACCAATATTCGCCAATTCTATAATAAGCCGCCGCGCCCTTTGTCTGTGCGTCAATCAATTCCCGATTGGTATATGTATCAAGTGTTCTCTCTACTGCCTCTCCACCAGAAACAAAAGCTACCATTCGAATATACCCTAAATTAGTTTCAGGAATACTATTTAAACATTCCTGTACCTTCATATTTACACCACCTTTCAACAAATAAAAGAAGGGCCTAGAGTTAACTAGACCACTTCTTTCTTCATCGTCAAATAATAATATTTACCATGAATCACGCAAATATAATATACCATTCCAGCATACTTAAACGCATATGTTATACTGCTACTATCTTGACAAATAGCTTCGGAACATCCAAGGAAAATATCTGCTTGTTTTACGGTAATTTTCTTATCTTTTATTTCCTCATTTCCAAAACTGGAAATAAACTTTTTCATCCATTCATTTGGGCGAATCTTCTTTATTTGAGAATGAACCAAAGCATCATAGATTGAGTTAAGCTCAATAAAAAGTTCATCCATTTCTTTATCGGATGCCTCTCCAATTGATTTTTGAATCTTCTCCCTAACCTTCTTGTACTTAGACATCAATACATTAAACTTCTTAGAATCTCTTGCAACATAGAAAAGACCAAACATATCATTTATCATTTTCTTTTTCCCCTTTTCTTTTACTATATACAGTATACCATATCATTTTATATTTGTCAAGTGCTATTTTAATCACTTGACCATGTTCCTTCGTCCCAACCTTTGATAAATCCGGTATCGGAATCCCAACCAAACAAAGGCTTATCTTGAATTGTATAATTCACTCGAACACCAGAAGGTTTCGGTAAAATATATCCATTCAACAATAAAGCAATTCTTTCTGGTGTGCTATTCGGATCAATAATTGCTACTGTCATTGACATATCTTGACCATCTATCAACTGATACGATACAAGGGGGAACATGGTATCAATTATTTTTATTAGACCTTCATTTGAGCCATCCCAATGATTAGCTAAAATTCTAGCTTTTAAAACAAGTCTAAATGTATCATCGGACAAAATCGAAGGGATATCTGGATCATCAACTGGCAACTCTCTACTTAAATCTAAAAGTTGTCCTATTTTGTCTAACTGATCTCCAACCGCTGTATCTAAAATAAACACAGTATTAAAATCGTTTAAACAATCAATAACCGGACTAATTTCATCTAATAATGTTTTTACATATTCATTAAACAAAGGTTTATCCGCATATTGTGAGGTGATTAGTTGTAAATACAACTCATTTGTATCTGGCATACTAGCTCACCTCTATTGTAACCATTTCTGGCGTTGTATTAGCCGCATTATAAAATTGTTGCATAACATCTGCGTCACTCCATGGGCCTGTTGAAACTGTTGCAAATTGAACATTTAACACAGAGTAAGCGGGATTTTTAATGCTTTCCATTGCGGAAGTAGCTACACTCCATATAATGGACTTATAAACATTATCGCCCAATTCCATGTTTAAAATATAATCACTGATTGCATCCTTTATTTTTGTCTGGTACTCTTCATTATATCCAGCTAACTTTTTAATACTTACTTTTACATATATATCATTATATGTAGGTTTATAATATCGAATAATAAATACATTTCCTCCAACAGAAGTTAATTGAACTTCTGTCGTTCCATTTGTATAGCAACCGGGCGTTTTCTTATTATAAATTGCTGTTGCTATCTCTGTTTCTTCACCGCCCTCCACTACAAAAGTAATCGAATGTGCTGGTAAACCGGCTGGAATACCGGGCGGTTCTGTTCCTGTGCTTTCGTTTCCGGTGTCATTTTCATAGCCTTTTACGCGCTTTACTTCTGATATAGCAGTTATTCCCGCTTCTATACTTTCAAACACAGTTAAAGATGATGCTCTTGTTGCAATTTCAAAACGTGCCCTTAACTCTGCGTCTGTTTCAACATCTGTCCCAGGAGCGGCGGCTTGATTATTTGTTACGCCATACCATCCATAAATAGGTGTACCAATAATTGTTATTGTATTCGGCAATGCCTCTATTTCGCCCTGTTCTTGTGATGTCGCTTCTACTGTAATAGTTCCATTACTAGGGATTTCAACAGAATCAGGAAGTAACCAAACATTTCCGTTTTGATCGTGTGCTTCTCCTTTTGTAATTACCGTTGATGGATCGCCCGTTAGTGTTAATTGCACGGTTGAAGCTGTTGCAGGTTTGCGACGAATTCCAGCATAGGCGACTACATTATCAAGCCCGACCCCTATAGCATTTAATGGAGTACGATTGTTATATACCACTTGTGCCAAGCTATACGCATCATAAATTTTTCTTGCCATAATACTAATTTGCTGATAATCCATTGTATCTTGCTCAATATAAATATCATCACCGAAAATTATTTTCATTTTGTCTATTAAATCGTCTCTAATATCAGAATACAAAGGAATATGTAATCCTGAAACATCTATATAAGGCTCAAAATATGGCATATTAAACAATCACCTCCACGCTTGCCTCACCAAAATCTGTCGTTACATTTACAATAAAAGAAATCCCTCTTGTATCATTTATATCTACTTCAACATTATCAACACTTCTTACCTCTTCTACCTCTAGTATTCTTTGAGTAAGTAAAACTGTTGCACTTCTTTTAATAGAATCTGGATTCATTTGCCCAACAATAGATTGAAACATGGGAATTCCATCGCCAAGATTTTCCCACCATTCACCATAAAATAATAAAACTTTTGTTCTAATTCTTTGGCAAATTGCTTCTATTCCATCTATAAAATCAAAGGAATTTGTACCAAAGGAATAATCATATTCTCCTGTCATTTTTCTTACCCTCAATACAAACACCTCCATTCTCAACCTACAATTTCTTCTAAAGCCGCTATTCTTTCCTCATGATTATTTAATCTTGCAACTATCGAATCAATTGTTGTTGTATATTTAGTTGTATTAAACTTTATTCCTTCTTCACTTATTTCTATTGCATTTCCTGTTTCTGTATTCAATAAAGATAAACAATTTGCACTAGGCTTTGTTTTTTCTAAACTTAATTTCTCTTGATTTTTTAAACCAAATATTGCAATACCATCTGATAAATCATGCCGTCTTATTTCAACAGGATTTTGCACATTTCCTTTTAACCACCAATTATCAATGGATAAATCAGAAAATATTACTAAACATTCATCACCTTTTTTTATTGGAAATGAAATTACATATCCCCCAACCTGTTGAAAAAGTATAGGTATATTTATCAACAAAGGATACTGCACATACTTTATAATACCATTTAATTCAATCGTTCTTTCTCTAATTGTCGGTTGTGCTTCTATTGTTTGTTTATCTGCATCATACGACTGCACAACACAGGGTAAGGCAACATGAATTCCAAAACCTATTGATGAAATTAAACGCTGATACAATTCGTTATCTGAACCATATAATTCTGAAATTTGCATGTTTCCTCACCTCCTTTATTATAACATATTCAAAACTATTTGTCAACATAAATTTACCAAGGATATAGAGAACTACCAGACATCATATTGGGTAACATACCAGTTTGCGAAATAGCTTGTATTTCTGTTACCCAATCATTTCCCCTTGTATCTCCCCTATGTGTCATTTGGATTATACGATAAATTCCTGCTTTATCCAAAGATCGAACAGGCTGGCCTTGTTGGTACTGATAATTTGTAATTTTTGTATTATCAATATGAAACAAAGAGTTAATATGCAACATCGGATTTAAAAGAACTTCACATTCTATCCCGATATCGTTTTGTACCGGAGTTCCGATCAAACCAGTTTCAGGGCCAAATGAAGGAATATAAGAATCTATATAATCTTCCGCACCAATTATATTTGCTTTTCCATCCTCTATATAATATGTTGCATTTTCACTTTTTGCTATCTGATTTAAAAAATCACGCGACATACCAAACAAAACCTTGCCGCGTGGATATTTAATATTAAAATTTGTTAACTGACCAACCCCAACAGAATATGAACTTTTTTCTAACAAAGTAGTGACAGCATCACGCGCACTTTGTTGTGCAACTAGAGCAACGCCCACTAAACCATAAGTTGCATATCTGTCTGAATCCATCGAAACAAGAGTAAGAATATAGTCAACACCATTTTCTTTGCTTCTCAATGGCTGAATAATATTGCCCTCAAAAATTTTACCATACTGTGAACCTGTATAACCAGCTTCAATTACAATCCTCTGACCTTCTTTAATTATCTTATTTTCATCATTTGGATTTAAATTGTATATTTTCAATATACTTTTATTAGGATTTAAATATGCTGTTTTGGTAATCTCAAATGAACACCTTAATTCCGATACATCAAAAGATTTATTATTTCCTAAATCAACAAAAATACGATACCTTCTACCATAAAGCCAATCCCCAAGCACGCCTTTTACGTCTTTTACTTCATAATATTCACCAGACGGAATAATAGCATCTGCCAATCCGCCAGAAGTGGAAGTTGTTGCACTTGAAGTTGTAACAGAAGAATTTGTATTATTTGTAGAATTTATATCTGCCGGATTTCCTGTAATATAGCCTGCTCCGTTAAATGTTTTCCCTTTTATTGTTCCTTCGTTTTTCATTCCCCACCATATAGCAGGGTTAATCCAATCATTACTATAATAAGATTTAAAATCAGAATTTGTACATACTCCAAAATGCAAATGCGCACCGCTACTGTTCCCTGTATTCCCCATTATACCAATTTTTTGTTTGGAATTAACTCTATCGCCAACTTTTACAGCAAAACTAGCTAAGTGTTGATATATATTACCATATCCGCTATCTGTTTTAACAAACACATAATTTCCCACACCATTTCCATATTTGGCATGAGTTACAACACCTGATTCACAAGCAACAACACTTATATCACCTTTTCCAACTAAATCAATCCCTTTATGATCTGTACTAGCATATCCTTCTGACGTTTTTATTTGTCCTCTAACTCCAAACGGGGAAGTAACCACAAAATTACCAAGAAACGGATAGGCCCTCATAATTCTGCGTTATCCCCCCAAACTAAAATATATTTAACCCCAATGTCATCAACTATTGGCCTACAAAGTGTAGTTTCATCAACTGCAACAATATAAATAGAACCAAATTGACCATATTGTAATTGATATGCAATATCAGCTACTACACCTTTTGATTCTAACAAGGGTAAATTTGTAAACAATTCTTCTCTTGTATTTGCATCAATTAACGAAAATGACCAATATAAGCCCTGATAATTATAATTTAAATTTGCTTCAAAATCTCTATTTTTCCCATTAACCGGAACTGTGAAAGTAAAGTTCTGGTTAGGGGAATTATTTAATGGAATTTTATACATTTTTAATTCCCCCTAACCTTGTAATCCATATGGATCAAAACCCAATTGATATAATAAACTTTCGTCCTCTTTTATCGTTGTATCAACTGCTTGTAAATTCCCACCATTTGTCGAACCCGTTGTCTGTTCAGCAGAACTTATTTCAACCGTTTTTACACGCGCAACGGGCAATTCTACTAATGTAACTTCTACGTTTAATCCTGCATATGTATCTGCACTATTTTTTGCAACTAACTTTTGAATTATCATATTCTGAAAAATTCCCAATCTTACAACAACAGAAACGGGAATTCTATCTGATTGCATTTTTTGTAATATTTCAAAAGCTGTTACAGATCTGCTCCAACCTCCCGTAAATTGACCGGGAACTAAAGATTGGTGAACGTCACTCATTTTTACATTCATTACAATTTGTCTAGGTTTTAAATATGCATGATCTGTAACGGCAACTCCTGTTTCAACTGGGTTACTTGTTACCTCTAATTCAGAATTGATTGTATCGTCTATAAAACCATCAAAAAAATATCCACCTATATTTGTTTTACAATAAAGAAGGGCCTCATATGTCATGCCCTCAGTATTTGTTGCACTCCTTGATAAATAACCGCTAGGCATATAACGCCCTCCTTCCAACAAACTAATTACCAAACGAACTAAACCAAGGTCGCATATTTGTTAGATTTTGTGTGGTCTTATCTGCAATTGTTTGTTCGGATTGCCCAGGTGCCGCATAAACATTTATTGTATTTGTTTGTGTATTTGTCTGGTTTGTTGTTCCTCTGCCAGCGCCATAGCTACCACTAAAAGAGCCAGCACCGGAAGCTACCGCCGCATCTTGTTTACCAGATTCATAATTATAACCAGTAAAATTAGAAACAGGTGTGAAGAAATCAGTTCCCAACAAAGTATTTAGAGCATTTGCAGGAGCATCCAAAATGCCCATACCAACATTAGCGGCTGTTTTCCACCCTCTTACATTTCCTTCTTCATCCATTGCCGTAACTTTTCTAAACCAGCTATTTTCATTTAATTTATCAAAATTGCCAGTTAACACAAGAATTAAATCAAGTATCCATTGTAATAAATCAACAACTGTTTCCAAAGAACCAATAAAAATATCTAATATCTTTTGTAAGGCCCCTATATCATCTAACCAGCCTATAAATGCTCCACCTAAATCAAATAAAACGCCAATAACGTCTTTAGCGGTTTTAAAAAGCGTTTCTAACTTAGTATTTACTACATCTACTCTAGAAAAATCTAAATTTTTACCAATATTAGATAACTGCTCCCACAGCGGCCCTAAAGAAGATTTTCCGCCTCTCTGCCATGTTTGGAAATCATCAAGTAAAAGGAGTAGCGCCATTAAAGCCGCAATAAACCACCCAATCGGGCCTAATTTTAAAAGTGTCAAAAATCCTGTAATTGCTCCACCAGCTATTTTAATATTTTTTGGTAATTTATCCAACAAAGAAATAACTTGACTTATAAATGTAATTGCCGTTTTTCCAAGTCTATAAAATACATAGAAAAAAGAGGCAATTTTCTCTGTCCAAACTGGAATGTTTTTTGCTAACCAGTCATTAAACCTTGTAAATGCCTCTTGTAAGTTTTGCATATCCACACCTAGGTATTTTCCTAAATAGTAAACTACCCACTGTGTACCATAATTTGCAATAACTTTCAATCTATTAAATTCATGCTGAATATCTCGAATTAACCTAAGAGTATTTTGTAACTCTGTCGGTGCTTTTAACTGTTGAGCATAATTTTTTAAATCAAGAAAATTTTCAAACTCTTCGGGCGTCATATAATAAATATCTTCCATACTTGCGCCCATTGCATTTAAAGCCGCCGTAAAGGAACGTGCATTTTCTTCACTTGTCCACATACGACGGGCGAACCGCTCAACAGAAAGATCAGCTTGTGCTACATTAGTCATTAGTCCGACCATAGCACTATTAACGGCAACTAAGAAAGAAGAAACAGCTATACCAGCAGAAACAAAACTAGCAGAAATTCCTTTGCCAATACCTTTTGAACTTTTTGTAAACTGTTTTATTTGCTTTTCTGCATTTTTAAATCCTAATTCGTCAATATCCCAACCTAAACGAACTAAATATTCTTTTAATGTTTCCGGCGCTGGCATAGCTGTTTCTCACCTCACTTTTGATTTCTTTGACTTTCGATATATTCCGCTTGCCTAGCTTGATTTTCTATTTTTACCTCTATCAATTCAACAGCATCCAGCCAATCATTAAATGTGTATGTACCATCCCACAGCTCATGCTGTTTCCACATACCATCAATAACAGGAAGAAAAAGTCTTGAATTTAAGTTTTCATAACCACAAATTTCAAAACCTAGTCCTCTATGGACTCGTCGCTTGATAGGAATTCTCCGAAAAAATCAGAGAAATTAAATGTAATTTCGGCAATCAAAAGTTTAATTGCAATTCCCATATTGAAATTCATGATTCCATAATCCCCATTTGGTAAAATAATGGGAGTATTACCAGCCGGAAGAACTTCTTCAACATAGGAAAGAATATCTTTTTGAAACTCAATAAAACTTTTCTTGTCAATCATATTATAAGAATCGGAAATCTTAGTTGGAATATTTTCACTACCAAAACCAATTGAAGATTTAATAACATCACCAATTCCAAAAGGCAATACAACCGAAAGTAAAGTTACCAAAATATAATTTCCGATTAGAGGATCAAAAGACTTTAATTGAAATGTTCTTCCATCAATATCAATTCTATCCTCAATCTTTCTTTTTTTTGCATTTTTCAAAATAGTATCTTTAATGCTTTCACCACTAACCATATTATATCATACCTCTTTTCATTTGTCAAGATACGTCAATATTAGCACACATCAAAGCGTAAGTCTTATTTTGGCTCTGGCTCTGTAAACTTTCATCCGGAAATTTCTGCGGAGAAACGCCAGTACAAGTATAAGTAATTCCCGTACTTGTATTTTTAATTACCATTACGGCCTCTGCAAATTCAGCAGACGGGGCCGCCAACACATAGTTAATATACTTTTTAAGAAACGTATTAAAGTCCGAACTTTGAAGAATTTCCATACTAACCGTGCCGTTTCTTTTTGCAGACTTGGAAACAACAACTGCAAGATCGGCGGCTACATCATGCATAGAAACATCATTTGTGAAAGAGATGGAAAGCGTTCCAATACCTGTTCCATAAGCGGAATAACTACCAACGCTTGGATGCTGAATCGTTAAAGAAGTATCTTCAAACGAATAAGTATAAATATTTGCCATTAAATATCACCCCTTACTGATTAACAAATACACGCACAATAATATGCTCAACCGCACCGGAAGCCTTCAATGCTACATAAATCGGAGGGGAAAGACGAGCTTCACGATCGGATGCAGATTGACTTGCAAAACTTTCCGCCTGAATTAAATATCCATTCTGAATTGCATCACCGGGCGCAAGGTCAAGCACCTGACCACCTGTCCAAATACCTGTAGAGATTACACCCATAGAGCGCAAAGTTTCACACCCAGTAGTAATAAAAGTAATAACAGAATTTAAACCATCCTCATTCTGAGGAACTACACGCCTACTTACTAAACCAGCAATTGTATTTTGCTGAATCAAAAATCGTGCCGCATCCATCAGAAAAATGGTGTCAACATGTAAACCACTTGCAACAATACCAGGAACAATGAAATTATATCTCCTGCCAAAAGTTGTATAAACATTACCATTATAAGATTTTAAAGCAGAAATTTGAATGTCGTTAATAGATTCAGGCTTAAACCCTACCACATTCTTAAACGCTAAAGTATATGCTGAATTTGCTTGCATAGAATTTAAACCAGAGAAAAGGCCAAGAACACCAGAAATAAAATATTCTTGCGTAGAATAAAAACCAACAGATCGAGTATAATTTTTATCTTTTAATGTTTTCATAATATTATCCTGTGATGCTGTAATACAATTTTCATCATCTGTCTGATAAAAAAATACTGTCGGAGTTGCAAACGATTCAACCGCCGCCGCAATTTCTTGAATATTTACTTTCACATCATAACAAAAACAAATGCCATATGCATCTTCATTAAATGCCCTACAATTTGTAATTGCTTGCACATCTGTTTCACTATCAATCTTCGCACCAATTGCTACTTCTGCGGCGCTTGAATTCTGACTAAAATATTTTGAAGCCGCAATATATTCTTTAGAAGTGGTTTGGAAACCATCACTTACCATCTGCGTGGAAAATGTATCACGATTATAAACCTTTACACGATTAGCGGCCAATAAAACTGTGCTATTTCCAATAATCATACCTAAATTAAAATCAGAAACAATACTAGCTGTTTTACTTACTTCCACTTCTACGTCAACAATAGAATTAAGTGAGACACTCATTATTGATTTACCTCCAATCTGATATCAAGACTTTCAATTTCATGTACCACATTTTCAACAGAAACTGTATTATAAAATCTCAATTTTAAATCCCATCTTTCCCACCACTGGGAATTTGTTTGTTCCATAAGTCTAATAGGCCCATCCGTTCTATCAGGGACTAAATTAAGATAATTTTTTCTTAACTGATATTTTGTTTCATCAAAATAAAAATATTCATTTAAATATGCCAAATAAGCCCCACTTTCGGGGCCATATGCTATAAAATGAACCGTCAATGTTCGGCTAGACTGCTGTGTATAAACAAAAGATTTACTTTCAGATTCATATTTTTTTGACCTATTTTTAAATATATCCCTTTCGTCTCTTTCTTTTTCAACAGCTACATATACCATTGTTTCCCCGCTTGCATACGCTGGCTGTCCAAAAGCTAGAAACATTCTAGAAACTTTTTCTTTATCTATATTTAAAGCCTCTGCAACTAAGTTGCAAAAGAAAACTTCTAACTCTTTTACTGTCTGTAAAATCTGCGCCATATTATCACATCACATCTTTTCGCATTTTAACTGCGGCGGATAAACAATAGCCATATTGTGCATTATCGCGACAGCTCATTACCTTATATTTTACACCTTGCCATACAATAATATCCGCTATATATTCTTGTGTATCATCCTCACTTTTCTTGCCTGTTGTATGTAACAATTCATGCGTTACTGTTATAATACTCTCTGTACTCCTATCATATTCTGGTAACATTTCATCGGCTAAATCTTTATCAATCAAGATTACGCCCGGAATGTTTAAACTTTTTTCAGAGGTGACAGGGGCGAAATCTTCATAACCTGTTATTTCTGACCTAATAATATTTATTCCATTTGGCTGACAAAAATCTGGATCAGTTACTAACTCTGACACATTTATCATTTATGTTTCCCTGCCTCCCTTCGTTTCAACAAAATAAATAATAGACCTTATTAGCTGTCCTGTGTCAATTAACGGGCGTGGTTTTGTTGCTCCTTTTGCTCTTTTTCTTGCTTCTACGGCAGGGGAGTTAGGAGGCCAACCATTTTTAGGATTTACAAACCATGCACGACAAACTTTTTGTCCTCTCATACCAATTAACTTTAATTTTATCATTGCCGCGTCTTTTCCTTGATTCATCATTGTTTGCCCTGCATCTTTAAACATTTTTGAAATTCTTTCTTTGTCATCTTCAATCGCTGGCTCAATTACAGGACGTGCCGGAATATTATTTCTTGGTGATCCATTTGTATGAATAAACATCAATTCTGCATTTGTAATAGCTACTTTTTTATCATCTTCATTTCTTCTAACTATTTTATTCAGAGGAACCCCAACGTAAACAGGAGTATCTTTCAAAAACTGCAAAGCTTCTTTTATTTTCCGTTCTGCGTCTCCGCTTTTTTCTTTTACCTCTACAAATTTAGCCATTTACCCACATCCCACCATGTCCATACATAGAAGAAAGCGTTACTAATTGTTGTCCATATGCTGTCAAATTCCACGATCCAGCATCTTCTAGGCCGGAAGTTGTAACAGAAAAATCATATGAAACAGATAAACCTTCAACTGTTTTAGAAGTTGCTAAACCTTTAGGTAGAGCGCCAGCTAAAGCGCCTTGACTATCTTCCAAACCCTGCTGTGTCTGTAAAAACAGCGTACAAAAATGTGCAATATACAGACACATTAAATATTTCCATAAACTATGGAACCTATCATATTTTAAAGATTTATTCGCCATATCCAAAATTAAATTAAAAAATTCAATAGGAATTACTTTATTTATTGGGTCAAATTCATCTTTTATATTAAATACAGGAAATGTTTTCTGAAAATCTTCTAAAGTAAACTCTGGATTATCTGTTAAAATAATATTTGAAGCAGGGCCGCTAAATGTTTCCATAAATATCTTAGCATTATTAGTATAACCTAACATTTCCCACATATTTATATAAGCCATCTAGCGGCCCTCCTTTACTTAAAATTATTCTCCCGTGTTATACTCGTTAGAAACCTTGTATGCCTCAAAAATACGCTTCTTAACAAGAGAAAGCTTTTCTGCTCCATCAACAGAAACACCATACTTTTCAGCTAACTTTATAGCTTCTTCGCGGTTCAACACTTTTAACTCGTTATAAAAAGTCTCTGTTTCATCCATCGGCGGAGCTTCATTCGCATTCGCCGGAGGATTCTTTTCAACCTCTCTTTGTACCTCATTGCCAGTGATAACAGTAATATCACCAGACTTTACGGCCAAGAGAAAGGTTGGGTCATTTTTAAACGTATCGGGCATATCCTGAAAAGCACCCGGAACCGTTACAAAGCTAATAATCTCAGAACTACCATGTTGTGCGCCGGGGCCAATCAAAAAAGCCGCTTTAGAGTAAATGCGAATACTCATATTATTTAATCCCCTTCTTTAAATATTTTTTTAAATACCATCCATATAGCGTGCGGGCTGATAATAAAGCCACTTGACTTGCCCCATCTGAGCCGCATAAATGGTAATATACGCAAATTGAAGCGCAACGGGCTGTGTCATTGCACGCGTCAAGGGTACGGGCAGATCAAAATAAACCTTATCACGGTCATTAACATAAGCAACCATGCGATCGGTATTTCCTGTACCAGCACCAGAACACCAACGGCAAGGAGCAATATAAAGATTGCCACCTCTATTAGTTGCAAGGTTATTTCTCAGCAAATAATCAAGAATATTTTCATCACCGGACGTACCAATACGAGTAGAAACAATGTAGGCATACTTATCAGGAGGCAGAAGCAAATGATTAGGGATTGCACTTTCGTCATACTCAGAAGCGGCCCACGCCTCTGTAAGTGTCTTATTGACATCCCACAAAATTTCATCAACTGTCTTATTCTGCCAAAGGGGAGAGCCTGCCGCACCATTAGGAGCAGTAGAGCGAACGATATTAACATCATTTACAAGACCAGTGAAACCAACAGAGGTAAACCCACGATAAACTAATTGATCAACACTCTTATTATAATTCAGACGCACGCCTCTATCAAGAATAGAATCAATAGAGCGCCCGATCGTCTGGAATTTCTGCGAATCTACGAAAGGAATCTTCATTCCCTGCGCCCATGTAAATACCTTGTAAACATCCTTGTTAATATTGGCCTGTACCAAAGAAATAACGTCTGTGGCCCCACCAACAAGGGAGTTATCATTTCCGCCGGACGTTGCATAATCTACATTCATTGTAGATGTAAAATCAACCCATCCGCCGCCGGATTCTGCAACAATATCACGCGGCCATGTTACAGAGGTAAGCGGCTCTCTAATCTTGGGATCACGCTTTTCTAGCTCACCCTCAAGAAATGCCATGCCCGTAGAAATTCCAGCGGCATCCAAAACACGACCGGAACCCAAAGAACCATCCGAAAGCATTTGAATATTATTATTTCCACCAAAACTAATACCACTATTAGCATCCATTACAATATTAGGCATTTTTTAACCCTCCTTTTAGCCCTTCTGCCGTGTCTTAATAGTAATTTCTACATTTCCGTCAGAATCAACAACGCCTGTTGCCCATTCAATATTTGGAATCTGAATAGTTTTTGCGTCATCAGCCTGTGCCTCAAAACCACCAACAACGGTTCCCGGATATGTGCTAGAATTATCCTCAATACGCACATAAACCGCAGTACCTGCAACAGGGGTGCCACGCCGACACTTAACAGTACAATTACCACGCACCATTACATCACACGGCGTTTCAGCAGGATATCCACTATCAGACTGCGGGTTGTATGTATTTGCCTGTACCACCTCACGCACGGAAACACCTGCAACCTGCGCCGCCGTTGTACCAGTCTTTACAAGCTCCCACTGATTTTTATTTGCTACAAGCTGAACTGCCATACCGAACGGAATATTAACAAACGCTACACGATTCTGAATAATCGCATCTGCTGTTCTGCTCTGCGTTCCCTCATAGCCTACGGGAAGCATAATACCAATCGTCTTTCCCGGCATTTTTTAACCCTCCTTATAATGGGGATTGAACTTCTTTGCAATATTCATCCCATAATCAATATCACTATCATTTACAGGCTTTGACATAGCATCATTTGCGTTTTTCTTCGTAGCATTTAAAATGCCTGCATAATCAGCAGTTTTTCCACTCTTAACAAAAGATGCAAGAGAATCAGACAGCTTCTTGCGAATCTCAGAATCTTTAACAGAGGCAATGATAGGGCGCATGTCCTTAATCAACTTATTAAGGCTATCCTGTGCCTTTACAATTTCCTCAACTTCGCTCTCTGCTTCGTCCTCTACCTTTTCTTCCTCAACTTCCAACTCGTCAAGAGCACGCATGGCAGAATCCTTAATTGTACCATACTTCATCAACACTTTAGTAAGTGCATCCTCAATCTTTGCTTCTAACTTTTCTTCATCCAATGTTTCCATACCCTCCAAGCCCTGATCTTTAGTTTCCTTTTCATTTACAATTTCTTCACAAGCATCCTTTACTTCCTCTGCCATTTCAAGCGCATCCTGTGCAAGTTCCTCTGGAATTGCCGCGTCTGCCGCCTTCATCTTTTCAATAAAAGCTTTTACAGACTTCTTTACCTTATCTGTAGGATTCATTTTTATTTTTCCTCCTTTAAACAATAATATTCTTCAATACATTCTAAGTATGTATCGCCCGAACAAATAAATTTACCATTTAAATATAGCTCATATGATAAACCATTTTTCACAACGTTTATTTCATCATTCAAGCATATCAGCCGCCTTAATCAATTTCTTAACAAAGAAATATTTTTTAGGAACTAATATTTTTTGTGCATCATTTATACGCACAGTAGAACCAGCGCGGCCAGCCTGAACCAATGCAACATGATTTCCCCTAATATTTTCTTGATATATTTTACCGTTTCTTGTTACCCATTCACAATCATATCCAGCAGAAATTTCACGTTTCGATCCACTTTCAATTTCATTTATCACAATTGGATCACGCACTAAAATATCTGCTAACAATAAATTAGATTCAGCTCCATTTCCACGCCTTACATTTGTTATTTCACCCTTGCTGTAAATGCTCCAATTATCGGAGACAACATCAACAGGTGGATGGGTATCTGTAAAGGCTTTTCCATTAAAACTTGCTACTGTTCTTGTGTCAAAAACTTCATTAGGCTCTCGATATACAGTAACAATTTCATTTGGATTACCATCTAAACCAAGTTCAGATTTTAAATATTGATAACTACCAGTTCTTGCAATTGGCACATGCAAACAAAAAAGAAAATTTTCTTTTGTCCTTATAATATTATCACTTAAACGTGAGCCATAATAAGCCACACTCAATTATACCACCTCTTTTCTTTTATATTTTATTTTTACTCATAAATAGCCCTATCACAATAAATAGAGTGTCCATCCGTCCAAAACTTATATACAATTGTCTTTGCTTTGGCTTTTGTAATTGTGCCATTATACAAAGTAGAAGAAGTAGGGAATACAAGCTCATTTTGTGTACTTGCCCCGTTTTCGGCTACAATCATATATACCTTTCCAGGCTTCATACAATTAAAATCTTTGATTGATACGTCTGAATCTTCGGCAGATAAATTTACAATCATATTTGTATGACTTGTTAAATCAAATCCTCCTACGTCGCTTAAATCATCTGCTTTTACATCTTCAAACTTATCCATATCGTGCGGGTCATAACCACAATCAGCTTTCATAATATTCATTTTTTTTACACCACACTTTCATAAACCCAAATTATATATGAACCGCTTGCGGCCCCATTTGTACTTAAAATTAAATCTATTATATACGGTTCATCTTCCATTTTTAAATTTTTAGTTTATCAATTTCATCTGACAAAGCAGAAATTTCTTCTGTGCCTGCGCCGCCTCCCGCCTCTCCAATAATTGGCTGAGCGCTCCAACAACTAGGAATATTTGGTTTAATAAATACCATCTTTGCGCCAGGTGTCTCTGGTGTATTCGACAACTTTAACACCTCCTTATATTAACAAAGAAAATCTTGCTTTACTCATTTTTTGTATACTTCCATTGATATATACTTTATGCGGCCATTTTACATCGTCTATATCAATCAAAGGCTCCGAGTAACATCTACAGTTCCAAATGTTCCCTGCATGATATCTGCCAACGTCTTTTTCTTTTACCAACAATTCAGGGGATGGAGGGTTATTCCAACTAACAAGGACATCATTCATGATTCTATGAGATTTTCGAACTCTGTCCCCGTCCTCCATCGTTCGCCATACATACCACCGCAAACCAAGCTCTTCCGATCTTGCTTTGGTTAAAGCGGAAGTTGTTTTGCTAACTTCCGTTCGGGCAATCAATCTTGCACTTGCCCTGCTATGCTGTCTTGTTTTATCTTGTATTAACTTTTCTATTTCCTCCGCCCTTAATCCACTTAAAGCATATTCTTCGATATCTCTTACTACTTTTTGCGCTGTGTCAGACGGTAAAGTTTTAATCAAGGCCGCATTTGATATTACTTGTGAATCAATATCTTTCTTTATGCCTTGCTTTAATTCCTCCATCAACACAGTATACAAAAAATGAGAACGTGTCGAAACCCTTGCGGCTTTTCTCCATGTTTCATAGTTTCGCGCCGCTAAAGGTGTAACCATTCTCTTTACAACATCATTTATATAATTATCATATGGTACAGAATTTTGAAAAATTTGCATCTTACTTTGAAACAAATTTACATCATTACCAGAAATAATTGCAATCTTTTCAAACAAAGTGGAAAGAAAATTGAGTGATTTTAAAAAATCTTCTTCTATTCTTCTTGTCATTTTCCACTGGTCATATTTCATTGTATCACCCTTTCCGGGCTATACTGTATTATATCATATATTTATATATATGTCAATAGGTAGTGTAAAACTTTTTCGAACTTTCTTTACACTACCCAAAGACAATTTATATTTTATTTTACCATTTTAGTGTAAGATATTGCACACCCCACTGACAAGCGGAATCATGATCGCTAAAATAAATATCAATATGATTTCCTTTCACGCCACTACCAGTATCGGCCGCAATATATTTATGTCCATTTTCGTCAACAAATACTGTCCCAAATTTATAAATACTATTATCTACTGCTACAGACACACCAGGAATCAGTTCTGTTCCTGCGGCTCCTACTACTGGGCCATTTCCGCGCTTACTTGTCCAAACACCACAACACCTTGAGCACGCACAATAAGCGGTAACTTTAAATTCTGCGCTATTCTCATAAACTGGGATATTTACCGGGGAGGGGGTGGGCTGTTCGAATACAACTTCAATTTTATTTTTTTGTTGTGTTCCCACCCCCTCCGCCATTTTATTATCCAGTCTCCTAATCTCCACATTCGGAAAATCTGGATAATAAGCATCTACTCTAATATGTGTAGCTAACACAAATAAAACCGCCATAAGCCAAATAATAACGGCAACGCGTAAAATATTCTTCAATTTGCTTCCTCTTGTTTTCTTTTGCAATCTGCTTTTTGGTGAACGAATGTTAATTGTATAGATTTTAGTTTCCATTGTATTTACTTCCTTTCTTTTGCTATGTGTCTATTTTACAACACATTAAATCGTTTGTCAACAATCAAATACAAGAAATAGACAAGATTTTATATCCACCTTCACCATAAAAATCATCTAAAATTCTTATTGCTTTTTCTTTTGCCTCTCTATAACCATTTGCTTCTACTTTCAACAAATCGGAAAATCTATCAATTTTATATGTAATAAACCATGTACTACTTTCCAAAGTATTTACGGCTTTTCCCAATGCTCTTTTTGTTTTCCACTTTTTCAACATTTTCTGAATTAACTTCATCGTTATTTTCCTCTTTCAAAATACCTATATTCGGGTTCGTGCTTAACTTGGCCGTTTTGCCAAGCTTCAACGCTTCTTTCATTAACTCTTTTTCGTTTTCGCTTTCTTCCTTTTCCTGTTCCTCTTTTTCTTTTATTGCCTCATTGATTGTATCATCCTCAATATTTGTCCAAAGTCCGGTAACAGAGGATTGTTGTTTAAGCTCTCTAAGTGCTGTCGGCTTGTCAATCAATCCCCCAGCATATGCTTCCAAAATAGGTTGACTTTGCTTCAACGCCAAATCAGCCTTTTCCAAATCAGCCGGACGGCGAACAGGATTGAACACAAGTTCCATATCATCAGGGATTTCACCAATAGCAGACAAAGTAATAATTTTATTTAACTTTTCCAGCGGTATTCTAATATCTGTCTCTTGCTTTTCTTGTATAGTATCATAGTAATTCTGTAATGTTTCTGCGCCGCTGTTAAAACCCTGCGGAGAACGACCAAACAGTTTATCAACAGGAATTTCAGCGGCACCGGAGATATCCAACATAAAAGATTCATAAACATCATTGATTCCGGCGAAAGAATACTGGTGTTCCTCTAATCCATCTTCTTCACCCAAAGCAAGCATACCAGTATTGCACATTAAGCGATTGATTGACTGCGCTACCTCAAAAACCTTTTGGTTTGCATTTTGATCTCCCATAGCAAGCATACGGGATAAACCTTTCATTTTTAGCACACGAATATTAGCAAGGAAAATTAAAAAGGATATATTAGCACTTGTATCATCACGCTTACGCAACTCTGTGTAAACATGCTCAAGCTCGGAAGCGCCCCACCAAGTTTCTGCAATTTCTTCCCAATATGGAAGTTCGCGACCAACCAATTTAATTATACGCGAATGATGAATATTGTATGTTTTTCCTGTTGTGTTGTCTGAAATTAAATAATAAGCTGGTTTGCCAAAATCAGGAGATTCAATATCATCAACAAGAGAAATAGAAGGTGAAACACCTGACCAACGATCAATTAAAAAACATCCTGTATAATCGCCCGGCATAATTGTGTCATAATCAAGTGGCTGTGATAAGTCCTCCTGATTTTTGAGCATTGGCACCAAAATACAACCACCATACAGGCGTGCCCATTTCAAGCATTGTAAAAACTTCTTTTTTGTCTCCGTCCTTGTCCAAGCTTGTTGTATTTTTGTAATCTTATTCGGATCAATTTGTGACTGTATTTCAAACCAGTTCTTCAACATTTCATTCGCTGGTTTATCAATAATCGCTTTTGCAATCCAGTTATTGCGATAAAGCACGTTTAGTGTCCAATAGTCCCATGTAAAGCGCTCCATTACATAGCGCCCGGCCTGTGCTAAATTACTGCCTCCAATTCCCAAATTTGCCGGAGCATTAGAGTAAGCATCAAGAGCCTTTTTAACAGAAATAATATCGGGCTTATTATCAATAATTCCCGGCGCAATCTGTTGTAATTTATCCTGCGCTCGTGCTCTATTTTTCTTTTTACTCATATTCTAACTCCATTCTTTTCTTTAACTTGTAGTTTCTTTCCTTTTTCCAATACCTTAAATATTCTTCGATTAAATTATTTACGTCATCGTCAAGTCCTAATGTCAAAGCATGCTCCATAGCATCAATATAATACTGTATGCAATTGCTAACAGTTGAGCATGCTTCATTCCAACTATATCCAGTTTGGTTTGTTGGTTTATAATTCAAAATGCTTTGAGCATAGCTTGCATTACTAACACTTTCATTATATTCAATCGCAAGTTCAACAAATGTATCTGCATCTTCCGAAACTTTATCATAATATTCCATGCACATACTATGTATTCTATCAAACTTTTTCCCAATTGCATGTGTATGTATATGTTTCATATCATTCGCAACAACTACGGATACATAGTACAACTTTTCTAAAGGCCCCACTTTTTACACCTCCCATATATGACAAAGGAGGCGGTGAAAAATCACCGCCTTGTCTTTGCTGAATTTCCTTTTACAATGTAGTTATAAACACGCTGGTAAACACCCTCTGCGAGCATGGATTTAACATACTTCTTTGCATCATCCACACTATCAAACTCGGCCAGAAGTTCCCAATTGTAGTCCGTAGTTCTCTGCCCTTTGACAAAGCAACCCTTCATTACTTTAGGATACTTGCCATATTCACCATCGACCATCTTGATGCACTCATCATCAATCTTAAAAGCAACATACTTAGTCATTTTTCATTTCTCCTTTTACTTTATCTTTTTTATGGTTCTCTCTCTTTCTGTATATATAATAACACATCAACAAAGAAATGTCAAGCACTTTTTTCAAAAAATATTTACATAAATACTTCGTAATCTGAACATGTAGAATAAATTATATATCGTAAAGCATCACACCAATGGTCATTCATTTTAAGCGGTGCTTCTATCCCGCGCAATGCTTTTTTATCATCCCAAATATACAATCCAAGACCCATTACCAGGCCAATACAATTATCTTTATTTATTTTTATCCTGCCTTGTGTGAACATGCTTGCTACCATGCTTATACCGGATAATACATCATTATCAGCATCAAATGCTTTTAAATTTCTCCGCATACAAGCAAGACTAAGACTTTCGGCGGACGGATCAATATAAATACCGCCATACTTTTTATCACCAACAAACTCTAATAAATCATTTGCATATTCTTCATCCGTTTTTTGTTTAAAACTCTTTTTACTATCCCAAGTATATTCGCGGTCAATATAATATACAGATTTATGTGTATCTGGATCGGTATATTTATATGCCTCCAAAAATACACAAGGATTGACCGTGCCATAGTCAACCCCATAAATTGCTGGTATGTCTCCCTCTCTAACAAAAGCCGGAAGAATTTTTTCGCGCTCTGCATTGGTGTAATAAGTATCATCCCTAATATTTGAATAAATCACGCCATCAGAAAACGCCCATTCACCAAGAATAAAACGTTTAAAAAAAATGCCACTGAATCTATTATAATATCCTTGTATTGTCTCTTTACTTAATGATGGATTGTCGTACAACATAAAATGAATAACAAATACATTCCGTTCCTCTGCTTTGTCTACCCACTCTTGTTTAAACCAGTGTCGCGGCCCATCTGGATTACAATTAAACCATAACTTACTCCCTGTTACTGAGCATCTACCAATTACCTGTTCAACAAACGAACGGGGCATTAACGCAACTTCATCAAGCATAGCCCCGGCCAGCGTAATACCTTGTACTAATGCCGCACTACTTTCATCTTTACCACCAAAGATATAGTATCTGTTTTGCCGTCCTTTAAAAGCAACTACTAAATAACCCTCTGTCCTCTTGTCTACTACCTTGTACCCTCTTAATTTAAGCATTTCAATTAACGGGGTAATCACATTTCGCCTTACGCTTCCAACCGTCTTGCCGCATATCGCAAAATTATTATTTTTAAACTTCTGCATGCTCCAAAATAAAAAAGAGAGCGACATACAGATCGTCTTGCCCGCACGTATAGATCCTTCCGCTATCACTCCAAAACGATTTTTTAAAGGACTTTTCTCTGTCCACCATGTTAATAGTTGTAATTGCTTTTTTGAAAATGGTTCATATTTCATAAACTTTCCTCCCTTCTATCTTACTTCTAGTTCCATTTTCAACAAATCAAAGTAATACACCTAACAGCATACAAACTCTTTTTTTATCACAATATACTTTCCAATCCTCTGTTGACATAGTTTTAAGATACTTCTTTTTAGCTTCCATACATTCGTCTTTTGCAACTTTCTTTTGTTCATTCAAATTCATTTTCACTTTCACCTTTCTTTTATCTTGATTATTTTATTTCCCTTCCTCTTTACACTTATATAATACCACTGATTTCTATTTTTGTCAAGCCTTTTTTCTCAAAAACTTGATTTATTTTTCAAACTTTTTAAGCAAACTTCTTGCAAAGATCGTTCAACTTTTCAAAACTACCAATCCATGCCTTAATTTCACAATTCCAAACAAGACCAAATTCCTTAAGAATTTCACGAGCCTTATAAGTATTACCAGTAACAATGAGAGAATTCATATCAACATCAACAAGAACAGGATGCATCAAAGTTCCAGCGACCTGAACATTGCGAACGATACCAGCAAATACACGAATAGCTTCTTTAGCCTTCTTCCAGGCACGACGGAGGCATTCACCAAAATCAAGAGAAGCCGTCCACTTAAGAGACATCTTATACAAGTTCCAAGCATTTTTCATAATTTCAGAGCGATTAAACTTTTTCATTTTCTTTTCTCCTTTTCTTTCCTCTTTCTGATTATATTATACTATGAACTACGCTATTTGTCAAGACTTTTTCTCAAAAAACTTGATTTATTTTTCAAACTATTTTAAGCCAAAATCTCAATAACCTGAGCATTTTTAATTACAAGTTCGCCCGGATCTTCGCCATATTCGCACATATCGCCAACGACAACAGCGGCATGATCACCATAATAGGCTTTAATATTCTCAATGTCATTGATACCGATAATGCAAACACCATCCAAGTCAATGTTAGTTTCTTCGCCATTGTCCCAAACTTTGGAAGTGTGATCCAGGTTGCCAAGTTCAAAGGGAATCCCATCTTGAACACGAATCCCAATGCACTCAAAATCATAAAACAGTTCATCGGCCAGCTCTTTAGCTCTTTTAATCATTTCATCAGTAACAAACATTGTAGCCATTTTAATATCTCCTTTATATTTTATTTTTATCTTCCTTACGAGTATATTATACTGCAACTAATAACATTTGTCAATAGTTTTTAAAAAAATATTTCTATTTTTATTTTACTCCAATCTAATTATCATTTTCATCATTTTTAAGGCTTTAATAATATGTTCTTCTGCCCATTCGCTACAACTTTCATAATTTTTAAATGGACATTTATGGCAAGCAGTTTTCCGACAACAGAAAGAATCAAATGCATCAAAAAATGAATTAAATTCTTTCCCGCTTTCAGTATCAATAAATTTCATTTTCGATATACCTTTTCTAAATAATTTCTAACTTCCCGTAGTGTTGCAAATTCACCAACAAGAAATTTATTTCCATCTGAATAAACTTTCTTTAGTTGATATTTATTTCTTCCTTCTAAACGTTCAACTAAATATCTTTTATCCTTTGTCTGATATTCTCCCGTATTTTCCAGCCTTACAAGAGCTACACGCATTTTTAACGCCTCCTTATGCGGCGAAAGCTAAAATTATTCCAGAAAAAAGAAATGTGGGAATTAAAAATAAAGCTACCATAGCGCAAAGCGCAATCCCAAGGATAAAAATAACCATGAAGAAAGCGCTCTGGCGATTTCTCCACCCTACCACGATCATAAAGATAGGGATTACAATAATTGCAAACAAAATCACAAACGGGAGAAACATTCTAATAAAATTTTCCATTTTCCTTTACTCCTTTATTTTTTATTTTCTTTTCAATTTAATGCGTGTAGCCCTGTAAGACTGTATCTATATAATACACTCATTTATTTCATTTGTCAATATATTTTTTAAAAAATTTTATTTTATTTTTTTCTGCTACTCTCTAATTGCGGAATATAATAAACAAATTTCCAACGCTTTTCTTTATTTATTTTTTTATAAATTGCATTTCCATGTGGCCTATTTTTTCTATCAAACAAAGACAACGGAATATAAGTATTCCCTGCTAATGTTGTAAAAGGTTTTTCTCCTCTTTTTATAATATTTCTTGCTATTTCATAATTTAATTCATCACGTTTATTTTTCTCTGGAATTCTTTTTGGTTGGAAATAAACGAATTCAGGAATTTCATACCACATATCATTATGCAACTGATAAACAACATAACCTCTAAAATTTTTCTTTTTATCAAAAACTTTTATTGCTTTATAACTATTTCCGTTTCTGCTATAATAAGTTTTTTCAGCTTGTTCTATAATCAATTTTGCTGTATAACGATTTACTGCCATTTTATTTCCCTTAATATAGCAAATGCCGGACTACAAAAGTAGTCCAGCTTTGCATATCTATACGGCACACCATTTATTTGGATCTGATTCAATTTCCATTTCCACCAATTCCATAATACAATAATTTGCCATATCCAACAAAGTATCATAAATACTTTCTTCTATCACTTTCTGATTTTTACCAGAAAGTAAAGATTCAAGTCTCATATATTTGTCAAACAGACGAATTAAAATCGCATTTGGAAAACGTTTTCTTAGTTCAGAAAAAGAATCACCATAATCATGATTTTTATTTGCATAAGTTTCATTCAACTTGTTACAAATATTTCTGTGAATTTGTACTTTATCCATAAATCACCTTTATTTTGTACTGTGTTTATGAAAATCATCACCATAAATTAAATCATCAATATCAGGTTTCATTATTTGTTTCCTTCTCCCTCATTCTCTCATTATACTTTCTTCTAGCATTACGACAGCTAGGACAGCGCTTGGGAATATAAAGACCGTTCGAATTATAAAATTCAATTTCAGTCTTTTTCATTGTAAATTCATGGCCGCAATCACAACAGACAAAAACCTGTACTTCCTTGCGCTTGTCACGACAATTCATACAACGCTTAGGATATTCCAACCCGTGAATATCAAAAAACTTTTGCTCAGTTGGAGAAATCTCAAATTCTTGTCCACAATCACAACAAGTGCGAGTAATAAAATCCCGAATCTCCACACAACTTTCGGTGATTTCCTCATTCTCAGCAGAAGAAACACTATCAGAATCGGAAGTAATTTCGGTATCATCCTCAAAATCATCAAATCTACGAATCTCAGACATGTTTACATTCTCCTTATTAAAAATATTTTTATCGCTACCAATTGCGCGTCTAACAGTATCTTCTTTTACGAACAAAAGATTAGCAATCTCTCTATTTCTATGTCCGCTTTTTCGATATTCCATATATACTTCTTTCCTTGTCATTTTAATTTCCCCTTTTCAAATAAATTTTAAATTTCTTTTCCTAACTATCTATATTATACCACAAAGAAAATAGTATGTCAAGTATTATTTTTACCTTCTTCATAATCTTCCCAAACACTTTCCGCTGTTTTTGAAAGAGCTTCTAAGAACCCATCATCCTCATTTTCCTTGGAATCCAAATCATACATTTTCTTTTTAAGTTCAAACTCATTTTGCATAAGATCTGCTTTGCGTTCTTCGATAATTTGTTTATAATCTTTTGGCATATCCTGAATATATTTTGCAAGACTATCCAAAGCTTTTAATTTATCATGCAATTCAATGGATACGCCTTGCGGCCCAGACTTAATACTTTTGATTAGTTGCCCATCTACCTGACTAGACGGTTTTAAAACAATTCCATGCGGTTTAATATCAACAAAATCTGTCATATCAGCAAATGCTATTTTAATCCATTGATGAATAACATCTGCCCCGGCAACAAAAGAATTTGATAAAATTCTCACTTTTAACCACTGAATATACCTTTTAATTCTAGGCTTTTTTAATAAAGAAGTTCCTTGACTTGTATTTCCATCATAACCAGCTTTTAAAAGCGCTGACTTTATATTATAAGAGCCAACAAATGCTTCACAAAATCTTTGTTGTGATTCATTCAAACCCTCAATTGCTTCACTTTTTTTCATTTTTAATAGTTCGTCGCTTGTATATTCATTGTATTCTATTACATTGCGAACCATTTTTATTCACCTACTTATATTCATTCCTCACTTTCTTGGGTGGAATCAATTCCACTTTTTAGGCGTGTTTTAAAATATTCACGCTGTACTTTACTTTTCTGTTGCAAACGTCTTAACAAAGATTTCATATTGCAACGGCTACAGTTATATTCCTCATTTATAAAAAATGCTTTGTGCATTTCTTTGCACATTTTACAAAAATCTTTCTGCTCACACGATATATCAATATCGCCATATAGAGTAAAGACGAAAGCATTTTTATTGCTTTCTGATCTTTCTATTTTTAAAGAAAGAAACTTATATTTACCAGATGCAATAAAAGGCGCTAACGCCTTACATCCTTTTAAATATGCTTCTTTCGCTTTTTCATCAACAAATAAAAACGATTTTATTTTTGAAGTAAATAAAATATTTTGGCTCATTTTAAGCACTTCCGATCAAAAAAAGAAACTATTTTTGTTTCGTTTTTAGTTTTTGTGCCTGTCTCCTTGCTTCTTGGTCTACCATATCATTATATTTGTGGTAGCTATGTCCTTTTACTTTAAAAAAACTTACTTGTTTACAAGTGCTAATTGCTTTTAAATATCGTTCCCACAAATCACGGTTTTTTACTTCTTCCCCTGCCTTTGTTTTCCAATCATTTTTCATCCAGTTGTAAACCCAACCTTGTGTAATTGTATTGATACAATAAGCGGAATCGCTATAAATAATAATTGCTCCATCTGGCAAAACTTCCAAGGCTCTAACAATTGCAAGTAATTCCATTCGATTATTTGTAGTATCTTTTTTACATCCTGAAAACATTTTTTGTTTCCCTTTATAAAGCACTAAAAAAGCCCAACCTCCTGCACCTGGATTACCAGAACAAGCACCATCTGTATAAACAATATATTTCATATTCAAACATACTTTCTCATTTTTTCAACATACAAAATAAATTTACAAAGTAGCTCGTAATAAGTATCACAATAAATTGCGGAATAAGCATCTTTTACGCGAATACTAGCAGACAATCCACCAGATTCAGAATACTTTATCATATGAATTTTAATTGAATATTTTTTTGAAATACTTTTACAAATGGTTTCTAACTCTTTTTTTGTTGGCTTTTCTTTTGTATGTACTACTTTCATAACTTCTTTCAAAAGCTTTTTTCGATTCTTTTTATCTTTACAATTTAAACTTTTAATCTGATAAATTTCCATTTTTATCACCACCTATTTTTAAAAGCGCCCCCAGTACGCTGTGGAACGTATTTGACGCACGAACGCCAGAACTAGGGGCGCTTTATTTTACAAAACAGGACAACAAAGAATATTTATTTGCACTCAAAACAAAAGATTGGAATCATTTCATTTTAAATAAATATTTTTATTTATCCTGATTGTAAACTCCCTTAAACGCCCCGCTTAGTCAAAATCAAAATCATCGTCATCGTCATCGTCATCGTCATCGTCATCGTCATCGTCATCGTCATCTACGGGCTTAGACTTCTTCTTGCTCTTCTTTGCGGGCTTCTCCTTCTCCTTTGACTTCTTTCCCTTCTTCTTCATGGGGGGCTCGTCATCGTCATCGTCTTCGTCTTCATCCTCATCATCATCATCATCCGCGGGCTTAGACTTCTTTGCAGGACGGCCGCGCTTGCCCTTCTTCTTGGGCTTCTCCTTTTCCTCTTCCTCTTCGTCTTCGTCATCCTCAGAATCCGCCTTAGACTTAGCATCAGAAGGCCCCTTGAGCCAGCTATCGAACTTTCGCGCGGTAATCGCCTCAGGAATCACGGAAAAAACATCCATTGCAGAGCTACCAAGCTTTACAACAAGGTAAGCAAAAGAGGGGAATCTATGACCAATGTCTCGAATAGAAGCAGTATCGGTGCCCTCAACCAGCACCTGCGCGGCCTCTGCCGCAGTCCAATTCTTTGCCATAAATTTTACACTCCTTAAATATTTAGCTATCGTTTTATTTAAACGATTTTAGCTTTCAAATAAATTTCACAATCTTCAACAATCAATTTATTTAAATTATCTGGATATACACTATCTAGCGTAGACTTAAAACTAATTTTTGTTTGTGCGTTTCTGTCAACAGAAAGACGATTTAATGACCATGTACCCAAAATGATCTTTTCTCCTTGCCCATCAATTTGCGCTACCATGCGTAGACGTTTGCCTACACTTGCAACAAACTGGATAGCCTCAGACAAATGACTTTCCGTGAAGCTCATTTTCAGTTCTACGTCGAAACTATTTTTCGTCGAGCTTCCATCATAAACGCCGATTGCACTAATAATATTTTCATTTACATTTTCTTCACCTTTTCTTTCTTTTTTCATATTGTTTTTCCTTCTCCCTTAAAAATTTTTCTCTAGCATTTTTACTTGACTTTATTATCGTTCGATTCACCGAAATTTCTTCCATTATTTCTTTCTTTTTTGGGGGATGCTTTTTCAACAAAAGAGAATTGTATATATCTTCTAAATAGTCCAGCTCAAAAACTGCATACACTTTATCATGCTTTAAAAACTGAATTAAAAATACTGGGACTTTGTGAGAAACCTCTGCATGATATTCCAATTTTTTGACATCCAACATTTGTAAACGGTAAGAATCGGAATCCGTGCTTTTGAGCTGTACCATGATTCTTTCATTTTCCCCATCTTCCTTGACCACATCCCCGGCCCCTGACTGTGGAGCAGGTGTCAACCCAAGGCTGGAAAGAAGTTCCTTTTCATTTCGAAAGTAAAATTTACCAGTTCTCTTTTTCAAACGTATAGAACCTTTCCGTAATCCTCAACAGAGAGAACATATAGTTCATTGATATCATTTACCATCTGTTCGGACATCTTCTCAAGGTCACTTTGGTAAATGACCCGATTAGAAAACCGGATTTCGTTCCAATCTGGAAAATCTTTTACTTGCTTTTCCATTTTCGTTTCCTCCTAATATTTTACTAAGTGGTGCATTCTTCCCCCACCACATCTATAGTATACCACAAGCGGCCTATCTTGTCAAGTACTTTTTCAAACTTTTTTACTTGACAAAAATATAAAGAATAGAATTATTCTAATTGATATAAAAAGAAACTACTTCGAATGGCCGTACATATTCAAATTCTTTCAAAGTGTCAACACCAAAAATTTTAATAATTTTATCTGCTTCTGTGTCGATCTTTAAAAGGATTTCTTTTTCTTTTTCCTTTTTCACAATGATTGTATTTTCGGAATTATTACAAATGGAAAGAAGTTCATACAGTTTCATTTTTAGGATTCCTTTCTTTTCTTAGTACAGTTCAATGACCAACGCTTTTTCTTTTGAATCAACAAAAATATATTTTACATTTAGCAACAGGAGATTGGATAAATCTTTCATTGTGACTGTGAATGTAAAATGAATTCCGTCTTTTGTCTCATTGATGGGGAAGATTGTGATTTCACCGAGCTTGATTTTAATAAGCTGTTCAAACACTTTACAATTTAATAGGACTTCTCCAAGCTTCATATTTTTTCCTTTCTAAATCTCAACTACAATTTCTTTTTCATTTCCATCAATATAAAAACAAGAAACATCATATAGAGAAAACTTACTAAAACAAACAATTGGATTTTTATTATCAAGCTCTTTCGGTGTTTCGTCAACAAAAGAAAATTCAAAACCAAAAGGAGAAATCATGAAAAGTTCTTTTCCGTCTCTCTTTACAAGGATAAAGTATTCTTTATCCCGAAATTGAAACGTATTGATAAAATCTTTTAATTTCATTTTCATTTGCATCTCCATTTCTATTCTAGTTCCTTCTTTCTTTTATATTTCTTTCTTATATATACTATATATACTTACCTACTTATTTATATATAGTATATCATACTAAAAATAAATTGTCAACAGAAATAAAATAAAAATAAATACATATATAAATATTCAAACTTCTATACCCATTTTATTTTCCTTTCTTTTGTTTGAATGTCTTTTAAAATGTAGTATAAAGTTTGTGGCCTCATGCTTTGTAGATTCTGTTTCATTTTATATATAAATCTATAAGTCCGTAAACTTTCACTTTCTTTAGTATTCCCTCTGTAAAAGTGGATTTTTGGTAAATCCATAAAGGGCAATACAAGCGGAATCTGCGGCATCATCATCATATTTGTAAAAAGCACCATGATTTCGGCACAAAGAAATTTCTTTTTCAAATCCTTGTTGGATGATAAATTTGACTGATCTTATTTTTTGAGGATCTTTTACTCCTTTGAGAGGTTCGACAAGGGGACGAGAAGTCCCAAGGACAGCCGTTTTCCAAGCTCTGGTGTCCGCCGACCAAACACAAATGTCATAGTCATAAGCCCTATCAACAAGGTATGCAATCATGGCAGAGGCGGGCTTGATGACACCCGGACGGATGGTTGGGGAGGTGTAAAGGCCGGGGGCGGCCCCAGCGCCCGACGAGAATAGGCGTAGACGCTCGCATATGACCGCAATAGAGGTAGGTGGGTAGTGGGATAGGGCTGACAAGATCGCCCGGCCTAGGGCCTCCGAGACGGCTCTGCGCTTGAGCGTCTTGGATGGGATGGCATGGAGGTCAATGGAGCGAACAACCTTTAATTTTCCATCTACTGCCAGTGATATCCCAGTACGGGAGTAGGATTGGTCAACCCCAATACAACAATGGACAGGGCGGAAAATGGCTCCTTGATTAGTATTCTTTTTTTTCTTTTGAGGCAACTATTTCACCACCTTTTAACTGCCAACAAGGTAGAAGTTTGCGGCCAAAGCCTATATTAAAACAAGCAGAGCGCATATTACATTTTAAAGCACGTTTACAATTTGGATCTTTGCATTTGCGGGGTGGGGCCATGCGCTGGGTGAGAAATTCTTGCTTCATCGTCTGGATTTCTTTTAGGCGATCAACAAAAGGTAATACTTTTTCTTTGGAGTAATAAACCATAATAGGCTTTATCTCTTGGTCGTTTTTATCATCCATTAAAACAAACCCTTTACGATGGGGAATACCTGTATATTTAGACAAGGCCCAGCAGTAAAAGTTAATTTGCTTTTCGCCAGATGGGTGGGAATTGGATTTTTTAAACTGAAATGTATTAACGGTTTTAACATCACAAATAATTTCATTTTTTACACTTGCTTTTCCAATTGGTTTCCCAAAGTCTAACAAAGCATCAATGGTAAAAGATAAGTCATATTCAGGCAGAAACAAAGTACGCTCTATTGCTACATCTATTCCAGCCCTGCGAAAAAGTTTATACCACTTTTCATGCGTTGCATTACCCTGTGCAAAAATTTTCAACAAAGAAATAGGAAGATTTTCGCCTTGATTCATTTGGTAGAAAAGTGATAATACTTGCTCACGATAACAAAATTCATTATCACTTGCAAGAATGGCGGAAGCATGGAGGCCATAGCGATTCTCAAAATCTCGATCAATAATAAATAACTTTTCAAGATTATTCTTTACCATCATTGCATCAATAGCGCTTTTGCTTCCATCTTTTAATTTTGCCAAATCCCCCTTTAAACTCATGTCCCAAATTCCTCTTTTCTTTTCTTCATAATTTCTTTGCGAATAGCATTCAAATCATCATAAGACGTAAATCCACGATCAAAAAAGAAAGGAACTTCCGCCTCTCCATATGGATTAGAAATTTTACTTTTGACAATACGAAATTTCATAATAATACCTATTTTTTCATTTTGAGCGGAAATAGCTGGATTTTTATTTGGTATCTCAATCCATGCACGCCGAGCCACTTTAATTCTTGCAGAAGTATAAAATTTGATAGCGCGTCCTCCGGGAGTAGTTTCTTTCTCTCCGAATGGCATAGCATTCATCAAATCTCTTACTTGATTGATTAGTATGACTGTCGTACCCGTTTCTTCACAAATGCGACGAATGGAAGGGAGAGATTTAGAAAATAGCCTAGCAATGCCACCAATTTTCATTTCATTTTGAGTATCTTTTTCAACCTTATCTACATCTTCTTTAGGCTGACAAGCTGGAACAGAATCAAGCGCGATAATAGGAATACCAGTTTTAGCAAACTTAATAATTGCGTTAATTGCTTCCTCTCCATAATCCGCACGATAAACAATCATTTGTTTTGGCTTTACTCCGATACTCCGCGCCCTATCTTCGTCATAAGTTCCTTCAATCGGGATATAAAGACCGAGCTTATGTAAAGACATAAGCCAGTAAACAAGAGAGGTTTTACCAGAACTTTCTTGACCAAAAATTTCAATAATTCTTCCTTGCGGTATACCCCCGCCTAAAAGTTCGTCAAGGCTTTCAATGCAAGTTGACCAGCGAGGAATCATCAACTTTTTATTGCTACCCGTTGTAAAAATAGAGCCTTCCCCGCTTTTCTTTTCAATGTCTCTGCAAAGAGATTGTATTTCTTTTAAATCCATTATTTAAACCTCCAAAGAAGGATAGGGCGGCCAAAGGCCGCCCATTTTTACTTACTCAAAAAATATAACATTTCCATTCACAAGAACTATATTATATTTTTTACCTTCATAAAAAATAACCATAACTCTTACAAAGAAATCTCTTTCCTCAAATTCTATTTTATTATCAAAACAAATTGTACCATAACGCATTATCAATAATGGTGAATATCCTACCATTTTAATTATCCTCCTATTATTTATATTTTCTTTTTTCTGTTTATATAATACCATACCTTATTTTATTTGTCAATGTCTTTTTGATAAAATATCAGTATTATATTTTACTACATGTTGTAAATATCTTTTTCTATTAAAATCACATGCACTTGCATCTTTCAACAAAGTAATAACGCGAGAATTTAATAAACGTTTTGGTATTCTATCTACTAAATCGTCAATGTCTTTATATTTTCCATTTTCTTTTCGTTCTTCCTCAATCGCTTGTGCAACCTTCAACCCTACACCTTTTAAAGCTGTTAGGCCCTCTTGTATACATTCCTCACCATCAATTTTAGATAAGCTATATAAGGCGGTGCCATTTACATGAGGCGTTAATATAACTGTTCCTCCCTTTACTGCTTCACACTTATATTTAAATAGATCGGATTCTGTAGGTGCATATTTAAGATTAACAAACCAGAAATATTCATTAAAATGTACTTTATAATACATAAGTTCAAAAGCTATCAAAGCATATCCTAAAGCATGACCTTTATTAAACGAATAAGTCAAAATATTATCATAAATTCGTCCCGCATCTTCTTTACTATATCCATTCTTCCTAGCACCTCTTATAAAAGGTTTTCGTATACGTTCCTTTTCATCTGCTAATAAACGCATTTGTCTTTCGCCTTTTATCATTTTCATAATCAAGTCAATATCAGACCATTTAAGCAAACCAATTTCACGACAAATTTTAATCACCTGTTCTTGATACACTACTGTTCCATACGTATCTTTAGTAAGTTCATAAAATTTATCGTGTTCAACAGAATCAGAATTTAATTTATTTTGTGCATATTGGTCTGGCATCCCCAACCCAAGCGGGCCAGGACGGTTTAAAGCATTTGCCGCTGTGATATCTCCAATGCAATCAGCATGTATATTTCTTAGTATATCTTTGGCCTGTTCGCGTTCAAACTGAAATATTGCATCTGTGTTTCCTTCTTCAAATTGCTTTAATGTTTTTTTATCATCAAGCCAATTATAACTAAAACTCTCACCCGTTAATTCTCTTAATTCTCTAACAATTGCAAGATTTCTTAACCCAAGAATATCAAATTTTAATACGTTGATACTTTCAAGATTGTTTAAGTCGTATGCAGTTGTTAACTTTTCTCCATGCTTTTCAAGGGCTGAATAGTTAAAAATAGAAGTATTTACAATTGCAACACCCGCCGCATGCGTACCAATATACCGCACCTTGCGATACATTTTTGAAAAATGTTTTAAAATTCCATCATACTTAGAATTAAATGCCTTACATGTATTTTCATACTCAATTTCAGAATAATTGAAATCACCTGTTTCAGAATCGACATGTTTTTTTACATAAATTTTAATATCCTTTTTTGCTTTTTCATCTTCTACACCGCATACTTTAAACAAATCATTCAACAAATTATCAACTTTATATAGCCCAAAACTACAAACTTGTGCCGCTCTATTTTTATATTTCTTAACTAAATAATCAATTACCTCGCCACGCCTAGAGGGTTCAAAGTCAATATCAATATCAGGCTCTTTCTTTTTGTCAATTCTCATAAATCTTGAAAAATCAAGATTAAAATATATACTATCTACATCTGTAATACCAAGTGCAAAAGCAATTAAACAATTGCACACAGAGCCACGGCCCGGCCCTACTTCAATTCCTAATCTCTTTGCAAATTTTACATAATCTTGCACAATCAAAAAATAATCAATAAAACCATGATGTTTTATAACATTTAATTCTTCCATACATCTTTTCCAATATCTTTTATTATATTTATCTTTTTGCTTTAAACCTTTTCTAATCTCCTTTTTAATTTTTATTTCTGATTCTTCCCCATTATCATACAGTACGGGAGCCTCTTTTGTCAAGTCTCCTAAAATATCGTCTTCAACAGAATCAACTAAATATTTAATATTCTGCTGATATGCTCTCCCTCTGTCTGCCGGATCAATCCCACCATATTTAAAATCACCATGCATTTTCATGAAACGTTTTCTGAATTCATCCGGTTTTGGCATATACCTATCTCCATAGGTATTTTTTACATGCTCTATATATTCCGGTTTTGTATTTTTAATTTCATGCATTTTTAAATATGTGTCAAAATCTTCTTTTGCTCCATAGTGAGAATCCGAAGTAAGCACACAACGAATATCTAAATCATCCGCCATTTTCATAAGTTCTACGTTTACTTTTTCTTGTAATCCCTTTTCACTCACTTTGTAAGGCTGTATTTCAATATAAAAATCCTCACCAAATATTTGTTTAAACTTTTTAAGTGCTTTAATAGCTATATTATTTTTATCACTCTTTATCTTTTGTGCAGGATACCCACCAACACAAGCAGACGTACAAATCAATCCTTCTTTAAAACGCCCCAACAAAGAAAAATCTATAATAGGTTTGTAATAAAAATTCTTTGCATTTGCATAAGTTAACATACGGTTTAAATTTTGATAACCTTTTAAATTTTTACAAAACAAACAAAGGTGATAGTATTGTTTTCCCTTTTCAAACTTTGGCATAAAATAAACTTCTACACCCAATATAGGCTTTATGTCTGCTTCTTTACATGCTAAATAATGTTCAACTAAACCGGAAACTGTTCCATGGTTAGAAATGCTAAGCGCTTCATATCCATAAGACTTTGCTAATCGTGCTAAATATTTAGGTTTCCCAAAACCATCAAATAAACTAAATTCATCATGTCTATGTAAATCTACTGCAAACACTTTTACACCACCTTTTATTTTATACAAGGAAAGCGGCCCTAAGCTGGGCCGCTTCTTGTTTTACTCTTCGTCATCGTCATCAATAGGGAAAACATGAATATTATTCCCTGTCACCTCTAAAGACTGGTCTTCAGGATCAACAACAACACTTTCGTCAAATTTCATACCGTCAATAAAATCAGCAAGAAGATTCATTTTAACTTTGCACTCTTTAAGAAGTTTAGAAACATTCCCAATAATACTGTTAATAAATACAGTATTATCCACATCATTAGAAATATCCTCTAACTTCTCATAAAGATTGAAAAGCATAGAATATTCTTTTTTTGCACGGTTCAAACGATCTGCATAAAACTGATTTTTAATATTAGCATCCATTTTTAAACTCTCCTTTAGTCAATTGTTTTTCCAAGCAAGTGTAATTCTACTTGCTTTCCATTTTTGTCCTTTACCAAATAAACCATACGGCCTAAATGATAAATCATGATTTTATAAATTCCATAAGGTGTCTCAAAAGTGTTTTCAATTTGCATTTTCCCAAATTCATTTAACTTTTCTCTTATACTAATCTTTTCTTCCTTCTTTTTCATTACATATCCCTTTCTACATTTATTTTATATTTTTCTACAAAAGCATCATATAACTCAAATGAACTAAAACCAGAGTACAAACACATATTAACAAGAAAACAAAAACAATCTACAATTTCATCTAATTTTTCTAATCTATTCACATGAAGTATGCGGACTTCTTTCCACCGTTCATCTGCTTTTAATACTTCTCCAAGCTCACATACTAAACCAAGCACTTGTTTTTCAAATAGACTTTGTTTATCCATCGGTAAACCTATGCTACCGTTTATTTTACGTTGTAAGTCTTTTTGCATTTCAAACATTTCTACCAATTTATCCATGCTTTCACCTACATTACACTACACATTTTAATTTTCGTCAACAAGAATTTCAATTTTTCTTTGTCGAAACCATTCTTTTTCTACTTCCATATATTTCGTTATTGTATAATCACCTTTTGCACATTGCAAAACATATCTAACGATAGAATTATTATATATTTTCTTCCCCATGTATTTATATACATGCGTATAACCTAGTTTATTTGTACTTCTAAAAATAGTTCCTTTTTTAATCTTCTTCATCATCCATCAATTGTTCATAAACTTCTTCGATATCTTCAATTTCATAAGTATCCACTAATTCGTCTGCTAAATCTTCCGATTCATCAAAACCGCGAATCTCTTTCTTACTCATTCCCATTTCTTTAGCAATATCAGAAAGAGTATCAAAATCAAGTTCATACAAAGTATCCTTAAAACTTTTCTTCTTTTTACTCTTTTTCTTATCCTTACTTCTCTTTTTGCTTTCTTCTTCTTCGTTTTCATCATCGTTATCTTCATCATTATCAGTTTCATACGCTTTTGAAATAATATCCAAAACTTGCTTATTATTATAAGGTTTTGCTTTCTTATTTGTAAAACGTTCCTTATCAAGAGGTGTTACAACAAAAGAGCCACCCGTTCCCTGACCCACTTTTTTGATTTTATAATCACGATCCATAATTGTATCAAATTCAGAAGACATTTCAATCAAAGACGGAATAGGGGAAACGCCAGAAGCCTTAAACATCAGCAAACGAACGGCGTTAGAATCATAATCCCAAACGCTCCAAACAAATTGTTGTTGTAATGTTACACCATCTTCACACAACTTGCAATTTTCATGGTCTTCTTGATCGTGGCACGGCTCCATAATTTTTGCTCCAAAGTCATTATGAAACCAAATCATAAAACCATCGTCAAGTTCTTGCAAAAAGCGAATTCTCTTCACCGCATCCTTACCAAAATAAAGAATATCTTTCTTACTTGCCCCACTTTTTGCAATTTGTTCTTTCATTTTACTAATCAAATTACCCATTGTTTGCTTCTCCCTCTATTTCATGCATAAAACTAACTACTTTAATATTTTGTCCAAATATACTTTTTAAAGCCGCTTCCGCTTGTTCAGGTGATACAGTATCTTTAAAACTTGCACTATAAATTTCAGTGTCATTTTTTAACCCTGTATAATACATGATTAACATAACTAACACTTCTTTCTGTTTTTATTTAACATTTCTCTATACTCTTTTGGATAATACATTCCTTTTTCATAACGATTTCGATTTAAAAACTTTATCCTAACTGCTCCGTATTCATCTAAATCAATTGCTCCAAAATTTGCAATCGGATCAGGAATTTTTCTTTTATCTTCAACATCCTGCAAACAAAATGCGCCTCGATAAAAAACTATCTCGGCTTTATACTTTATATAACATTTCTTAAACAAAGGAGGCTCAAAAAATCCAACTAATACTAAATCATGTTCAAATAACTTCTTTCCCTTATAGTCCATTATACCACTATATCGACATATTGTCAAGGGGTCAATTATACTACTTGAAAACCTAGAAACAATTGACCATTCCCAATCCGGGCCACTCTTTTTAGAAAGATAACCAATTATCATTTTATCTTTTTCTTTACAATATGCTTTTACCAATAATTTATCATAACTACAAGCTGACTTTAAAACGACAGCCGCATTTTTTTCATTATTCATTTCGATACCACTTACCTTTAGTAAATTTATAATTTATATTACCTTCCTCTAAAACTTTTAACTCTATAAATTCGGCATATGGGTGTTCCTGCTGAAACAAAACAATAGAATGTGTATAAGTTTTTGTGTTATAAATAGCTGTTCTTTTTACACCTTTTTCTTTATATATAATCCCTATCAACATAAAATTACCTTCAAAACCTCATATTCATATACTTCCCTACTATTTAGAACTTCTATGTAAGTATATAGAGCATTAAATATATTTGTTTCTTCAACTAAACGCTCTTCTATTTTACCATCAATAAATGCAACAATCTTATATTTTTTCATTCTCATTCCAAAAACCTCTCTATTTGTCTTTTTACTTTTTCTTCCTCTTTGCTTCCTTTTTGAATATCCCCCATATCCTTTATCCCTTTTGGATATCTCAAGCGAAAAACAGAAAAACCATAAATAGAAGAAACTCTTTTTAAATATAGATATCCCTTTTCCCCTGCTTCATCATGATCTAAAGCACAGATAATATCTTTTATTCCTGCTCTCTGTATTCTTTTTAACTGTATTTCACTTGCTTTCCAGCCTAAAATGGCAGATACGTTTTTTATCCCTATTTGAGAAGCTTTTAATTTATCTAAATATCCCTCTACAAGTATAATTGGTTTTTTCTTTTCATATTCCCCCGCAAGTGTTTTTTCTCTACGAAAGCCACGATTATACATATACTTTCTATTTGCTTCCACTTGTGGGTCAAAAGTACGCATTACATACCCACGAAATACACCATTTTCCAAAAGAGGAAATACGATTGGATAAAAACTATTTAAACTTGCTTTTGCTCCAAAATGCTTTAAAAGCACAGGAGAAAAACC
>OGXN01000737.1_pt1 | contig 38427 bp, 30 predicted proteins | sample 1576281 | NCBI WGS metagenome assembly OGXN01 (sample SAMEA3541494, study PRJEB24748) | human gut metagenome | biome: human gut; feature: human-associated habitat; material: faeces | place: China | collected 2012
CCCACGCATTATCTGCAGGACAATACCCCGGTGGAAAACGTGATCGCCATGTATCAGACTGCCCACAAACTGGGCCGGTACGGAAAATAAAAAAGGGCCGCGCGCCCACAGAAAAGGATGGCTTTTTATGGGATGCTTTAAAATCGTACAGTGCACCTGCAATCATCAGGAAAATCCGCTGGGGCTGGACCGTACGCCACGCTTCGGCTGGAAAATGCGCTCGGACACGCGGGGCGACGCCCAGACGGCGTACCGCATCACAGTGTCCACAGACGCGCGGCGCGCACAGGCGGGGCAGGGAGACGTGTGGGATTCCGGCCAGACCGCGGGTGATGGGAATGTGAGCGTGGCCTATGCCGGCCCGCCGCTGCAGCCACGCACCCGGTATTATTGGTGTGTGACGGCGTGGAACCGTGCCGGAGAAGCGGCCGTCAGCCGTCCGGCCTTTTTCGAGACGGGCAAGCTGAACGAGGCCTGGCGCGCACGCTGGATCACGGCGCCGTTTCTGAAAATGGACAAAACGGACACAGGCGCGCCCTATCTGCGCCGCACGTTCCCGCTGCGGGGCAAGGTGCGCAGCGCGCGGCTGTATATCTGCGGGCTGGGGTACCACGAGGCGTTCATAGAGGGGAAAAAGGTTTCTGAAAATCTGCTGGAGCCTGCGTTCACCAAATATGACGCGCTGTCGTATTACCGCGTGTATGATGTAACGGAGCACCTGCCGGCGGCAGGCCCGGCTACGCTGGGCGTGGCGCTGGGCAACGGCTGGTACAACTGTTTCACCGAGGACGCGTGGAACATCCGTCAGGCAAGCTGGCGTGCGGTGCCCAAGCTGCTGTGTGAGCTGTATATCACATACGCCGACGGTACACAGGACTGCATCTGCAGCGATACAGGCTGGAAAACCTCGCCCGGGCCCATCACGTTCAATTCCATCCGCAATGGCGAGTGGTACGACGCGCGGCTGGAGCTGCCGGGATGGAGCGAGAGCACGTACGGCGCGGACGGCTGGCAGGACGCCGAGTTGGTGCGCGGCGCCGGCGGCGTGCTGCGCGCGGCTGAGATGCAGCCTATACGCGTGATGCAGGAGCTTGCGCCCGTGAACGCATACCGCACGCAGGAGGGGCGCTGGATCTTCGACCTGGGCCAGAATTTTGCAGGCAAGGTGCGCCTGACGGCCTATGGCCCCGCAGGCAGCGAGATTGTGCTGCGCTACTGCGAGGACCTGACCGGGGACGGACAGCATGTGGAACAGAAGCACATCAGCGGCTTTGTGCGCACCGGGGAATTCCAGACGGACAAATATATCAAAAAGAGCGACGGGCCGGAGGAATGGACGCCGCAGTTCGTATATCACGGCTTCCGCTATGTGGAGGCCGAGGGGCTGCCGGAAGAGCTGCCGGGACCGTGCATCATGGGCCTTGTGATGCACACGTCTTTCGAGCGCACCGGACATTTTGAATGTTCGGACGATACGCTGATGACGATTCAGCGCCTATGCCATTGGTCCAGCATCTCCAACTGCCAGGGCGTGCCCACAGACTGCCCCCACCGGGAAAAGAATGCCTGGACGGGAGACGCGGGTACCGTGCACGATCAGCTCCTGCTGAATTATGACGCATTCCTGTTTCTGGAAAAATGGCTGGACGACCTTTGCCAAAGCCAGAGACCCAACGGTTCCATTCCCTGCGTATGTCCGTCAACGGGCTGGGGCTATAACTGGGGCAATGGGCCGGACTGGTCGATGGTATTGACGACGCTGCCCTGGGCGCTGTACGAACAGACGGGAGACGCAGCCATTCTGGCGCGGTATTATCCTTTCATTTGCCGCCATTTTGATTTTATGTCCAGCATGGCTGTGGACGGCATCGTGAACTACGGCATCGGAGACTGGTGCGCACCCTTCGACGGCCCGGCAATCTCTGTCAACATGAGCACGTTCAAAGCGCCTGTGGCCCTGACGGATACCGCCTGCTATTACCGCAGCGCCAGGATGCTTTCCAAAATGAGCCGTGTGCTGGGCCTTGACGACCCGTATCTTGCCAGGAGCGAGGAGATCCGTGCGGCGCTGCTGCGCAATTTTGTGGATGCGGATACCGGCGAGGTGGCGGGAGCATGCCAGACCTCGGACGGCTGTGTGGCTTTCCATCATCTGCTGAAGCCGCAGGAGGAGGCGCGGCTGATGGAGCGCCTGGCAGAGCGCATCGCGCAAAACGGCTGGCACATTGATTACGGCATTCTCGGCTCGAAATATGTGCTGAACATGCTGGGCGAATACGGGCGCACGGACGTGATCTACAAGATGCTCACGCGGGAGGACTACCCCGGCTATCTGTACTGGGTGGCTCACGGCTGCACGACGCTGGCGGAGTGCTGGAACCTGGGCGGCTCGCACAACCATTACATGTTTTCGGATGTATCGGCGGTGTTTTACCGCTATTTTGCGGGCATCCGCCCCGATGGGGACATTCCCGCATACCGCAGCTTCCTGCTGGCGCCCGCGCTGGATTTGGCCATCGACACGCTTTCGTGCAGTGTGGAAAGCCCGCACGGCACTATTTTTGCAGGTTGGAAAAAGGACGGGGACACGGTGACGTTTACCGCCGGGGTGCCGTTTGGAACGACCGCACGTCTGCGGCTGCCCGCCGGTGTGCAGGCGCCGGAAAACGGCGCCGTGCTGGACGGCGGCCGGCATGAATTCTGCTGGAAAATCGCTCAGTCCGCGGGCTGAGCGGCCGAAACGGAGGGAACGACAATGAAAATGGATAAGGCAAAGGTTGAAAACTGCATTGCGAAAACGCGTGCTTTTTATGATACGAAGGCCGTGGGCTGCGCGCTGCTGAAAGTGAAAAACATCGCCACGCTGCCCTCGCCTGCGCTGTCGCTTACGGACTACACATTTCCGGACGATGTGTACAAATATCTGGATGCCCGCGCCCAGTGTACCATCGAACGTCTGGCGCAGCGGGCGGAGCTTGCGGATGATACCGTGCCCGCGGAAGGGCCGTGGTACGGCATTGCCGAACACACGGCCTTTCTGGGCGGCCGGGTGGACTACGAGAGCGATACGAGCTGGCATTACGCGATGCTGGATGCGCCCGGAGAACTGGAAAAGCTGGCAATGGATGAAAACAACCCGGTATTCCGGATGGTGAACGGCGGTATCGCATATCTGCGCGAGAAGTACAGCGATTATTTTCTGCCCATGGTGCGCGGCGCGTCCGGCGCGCTGGAGATGGCAAACACGCTGCGCGGCAACGACTTTTTCTACGATTTCTATGAAGAGCCGGAGGACCTGAAGGCGCTGCTGGATTACTGCGCGGACGCGCTTGTATGGAACTATGAAAAACAGATGGAGGCGGCAGGAGACGTATACGGCGGCGTGGTGACGGGCTTTGGCGAATGGCTGCCCGGCCGCGGCCTGGGGCATGTGTCCGAGGATACGACCACAATGATCTCTCTGGAGCAGTTCGAGGAGTTCGGCCGGCCGCGCACGGAGCGCATTTTCCGCAAATTCGACGAGGTGTTTATCCACATGCATGCCCTCAGCGAACGATGCCTGGCCTCTGTCGCATCGCTGCCGAATATCCGGCTGATGGAGCTTTCCTCGGACCCGAACACCGACCGTGCGGTGGAGGTGTGGAAGCGCAGCCGGGAGAAACTGACCCGGGTGATCCCGGTGCTGCGTCTGACACGAGCCGAGATCGAGTCGAACATGGACCTGCTGAAGAGCCAGAAAACAGTGGTGTGGTATGACGCCGCCTGTATGGAGGACGCGCAGGACATGTGCGCTCTGTTTGCACGGGAGCTGCCTGTGCGCTGAGCAGCGCGCAAAAAAGGAGAACCGGTATGGACGAAAATGAAAAACGGCTGCTCCGGCAGATCGACGCATTTGTGAAGCGCAGCCATGAGGGCATCCTGCGAGATATGAAAACGCTGGTGGACATTAAAAGCGTACAGGGAGAGCCAGCGCCGGGCGCGCCTTTCGGCACGGGGCCGAAGCGCGCGCTGGAGGCCGCTCTGGAAATTGCTTCGGGTATGGGCCTTTCCACGCGGAACTGCGAGGGCTATGTGGGGTATGCCGACTTGCCGGGCAAAAGCGAAAAACAGATCGCGCTCATCACACATCTGGACGTGGTACCCGAGGGCAGCGGATGGACAGGCGACCCGTTCTGCATGACGCTGCGGGACGGATTCGCGGTGGGGCGCGGCACAGCCGACGATAAGGGGCCGGCCGTCATCACACTGTATGCCGCAAAATTTTTTAAGGAACAAGGCGTGAAACTGCCCTATACGCTGCACGTTTTGTTCGGCACAAATGAGGAAACGGGCATGCAGGATGTAGACTACTACCTTGCCCATTATCCGCAGCCCGCATTTTGCTTTTCTCCCGACGCGCGTTTCCCGGTGGGATATGCGGAAAAGGGGGGATACAGCGGCTGGCTGGTAAGCGCGCCGCTGAACGGCTGCTTGAGGGAATTTTTTGGCGGCGAGGCAAAAAACGTGGTGCCGGACCGCGCCTATGCGCTGGTGCGGACAGAAAAGACCCGCCTGCCGGATACGGAAAACATAACAATACGGGCTGAAAACGGCTGTGTGCGAATTGAAGCGCGGGGAAAAGGCGGGCATGTGGCCGGGCCGCAGGGGTCTGTCAACGCCATCGGGCTGGTGGTGGGTTATTTGCTGGACAACGGTCTGTGCACGCCGCAGGAGGAGCGGGCACTTCGGATGCTGCGCACGCTGCACGCGGATACAGACGGCAGTGCGCTGGGCGTAGCGGCCCGCGACGATGTATTCGGCCCTCTCACATGTGTGGGCGGGATGGTACGTCTTGAGCAGGGCCGCCTGCGTCAAAGCGTAGATATCCGTTACCCGGCCGCCATGGACGGCGAAAGGCTGCGCGCGGCGTTGTGCGCGTTGGCGGAAAACGCAGGCGGCAGCTTTGAGCCGGGCGCCATGCGCGCTCCGTTCTGCATCGACCCAAATTCTCCGGAGATCCGCACGCTGACAAATACCTATAACGAACTGGCGAACCGCAGCGACGCGCCTTTTGCGATGGGCGGCGGAACCTATGCGCGCCGGTTTGCAAATGCGATCAGCTACGGTCCCGGCGAGACGGACCAGCCCCGCCCTGTTTGGGCGGGCGCCCCCCACGGTGCGGACGAGGCCATGGAAATGGCGCAACTGTACAAAGCGCTGCGCATCTATATTCTTGCAATTGCACGACTGATGAAGCTGGAGCTTTGAGGCAGAGACAGACGGGGAAGCAAAGATGTCCTGTGAAAGAAGCCCGTGCCGAAGGGCACGGCGAAAGGAGCGGAAAGCATGAATGCGGATCAACAAATTCTTACACAACTGGCAAAAGAATACCGGGAGGTCGCGTTTGCGCCCGTAAATGAAGAGCGGCGCGCTCTGTGGAAGGCATTGAACGGGCTGCGCGAATGCCGCCCTCTGATCATGATGGACCAGCTGCCCTGGCATGAGCTGGATGTGGACGGGGACTTGAAGCTCCGGTGCAGGGATGCGGACGCCCGTATTGTGGAGGATGCTTTGCGCAAACAGCTGTACCAGGCAAAATATTTTCCCGCGGACAAAGTATTCGAGCCGTATCTGGAACTGCCCAAAACCATCGAGGGGTACCACCACGGCGTTGTGCGCCGGGAAGTAACGTTGGCCGCTGACGAAAAAAATGATGTGGTGAGCCACTCGTATGTCAGCCAGCTGAGCAGCGAAAGCGACCTTGAAAATTTGAAATTCCCGGACATCCGCGTGGACGAGGCGAAGGACAAAAAGCGCTGGGAAAAGGTCAGCGAAATGGTGTCGGGGATACTGCCGGTGCGCCTGACAGGCGTGCGCATGTTCCACTGCGGTATCTGGGACGACCTTGTGGAGGCGATCGGGACGGATAACTTTTTCTTCTTTTTTGCGGACGAGCCGGAACTGCTGCACAAGGCGGCCAGACGCATGGCGGACATTTGCCAGAGCCTGATCGACCAGCTGACGGAAAAGCAGCTGTTCGACGCATATGAGCCGACGGTACATTGTACGGGCGCGTATACAGATGAGCTGCCGCAGGACAAAGAAAAAAACGTTCGGCCGGGAGATGTATGGACATTTGGCCTGGCGCAGATGCTGGGGTCTGTCTCGCCCCAGATGTTTGAAGAGTATGAGGTCGAATATGTCAAGCCGCTGCTGGAGCAGTTCGGCCTGGTTTATTACGGCTGCTGTGAGCCGCTGCACAACCGGATCGATTACATCCGCAAGATCAAAAACGTACGCAAGATCTCCATGAGCCCCTGGGCGGATATCAGAGCGGGAGCAGAGCATATCCACGGCGACTATGTCATCTCCCGCAAGCCGAACCCGGCCTATCTGGCGGCTGCTTCCTTTGACCCGGAGCTTGTGCGCAGGGAACTGCAGGAGACCTGCCGCGCGGCAAAGGAGAACGGATGTACCTGCGAGCTGATTTTGAAAGATGTCAGCACGGTGCAGTACCATCCCGAGCGGCTGGCGCAGTGGCACAAGATTGCAGTAGAGGTTGCCGGTGAATGGTAAGAAAAGTATAGGAGCAAAGTATGAAAAACAATATAGTGATTTATGCATCTGAGAAAAATGCTCAGGAGCAGTTTGTTTGCAATACAATTTCTTTCTCTGAAAAGAAAATAGATAAAACGATGCAGCTATTGCAAGTATACACAGATATTAGAGATCAAACTTTTCAGGGGTTTGGAGGGGCGTTCACCCAAGCGGCGGCTGAGACTTTCTTTTCCATGGACGAAGTGGATCAAGGCCGGGTGATGGATATGTTATTCGGCTTAGAGGGACTCGACTATACATGCGGTCGGGTAGCGGTTGGCGCCTGTGATTTTTCCGAGGGAAACTATGCCTATTCTGTCTCAGAGCAAACATTTCTGGATGATTTTTCGGTAGCTTGTGACGAAAAGCAGATATTGCCGTTGTTGCGGTTAGCAAAACAGCGATACCCTCAGTTACGTCTGTTGGCCTCGCCATGGAGTCCACCAGCTTGGATGAAAACGACGGGAGATATGTGTCGTGGTGGCAGGTTGCGGCCCGAATGCTATGATTCCTATGCTGAGTATTTAGTGCGTTTTCTGAAGGCGTATGAACAGGCTGGCGTGCCTATAGAATATTTAACAGTTCAGAATGAGCCGGAAGCTGTACAAACGTGGGAATCTTGTTTGTATACAGCTGAACAGGAACAGCAATTCATTCGGGAACATCTTATGCCTGCACTTCGTCGGAATGGCATAATATGCAAACTACTAGTGTGGGACCACAACAAGGAGAAAGCATTTACACGTGCACATGAAATATTTTCCGATGCCTCAGTGCGCGACATGGTTGCGGGAATCGCATTCCATTGGTATTCTGGCGATCATTTTGAAAATATCGCGCTATGCCGTCGAATGTATCCGGAGAAAGAATTGGTATTTACAGAAGGATGCGTAGAGCTCACCGTGTCAAATACAGTTATGGCCATGCGCGCTACACAGGGAGAGGGTGAGTCCACAGCAGTTCATGGTGAATGGCGGTATGGCGAATGTTACGGACATGATATTATCGGGAATCTGAACGCAGGCATGAACTGGTCGCTGGACTGGAATCTACTGTTGGATGAAAAAGGCGGGCCGAATCACGTGGGTAATTATTGTAGCGCACCGCTTATATACGATAAAATGAGACGGTAGCTAGTTGTTCAGCCCTCCTACACTTTTATTGCGCATCTGTCACGTTTTATCCGACCGGGAGCACAGAAACTCGCCTTCAGTCGTTATACTGACGCATTGGAGATGACTGCGTTTCTGCAGCCGGGAGGACATGTAGTTGTAGTTGTAATGAATCCTGGAGAAACTGCTGTGCCATTTACATTATGCGATGTTTCCAGTGGCCGTTTTTGTCCACTAGAGATACCTGCTCATGCTATCTGGACGATATTATATGAGACATAAAGAATTCTGGGCTTGCGACATTTCATGTGCATTTTTTGCATAACAAATAATTTCATAGAATCATGGCAATTCTGAAGGGTTTACAGCTTTGTAAAATACAGCCATTTTATCTTCATTTCACGCGGTGCCGCATATATAGTGTCGTTTCCTAGCGCATGTTCATGGGACTTCTTTAAATTATGTGTAATCCTCCTGAGTGGTGTAAAATGAAAGCACCACACAGGAGGGTTTTACTATGGGCAAAAAGAATCGCATGCGGGAAGAAAAAGCCTGCCAAGAGAGAATCCGTGAACTGCTACAGATGGTGAACATCGGCAGCATGGATGACGTCCAGTCATTATTTAAGGAGACCATCGCTGAATTCATAGAGAACGGCTTGGAGGCGGAACTGGATGACGAGCCGGGTTGAGCAAATATGACTACAAAAACAAGGACACAGATAACATCCGAAACGGACATAGCAGCAAAATGCTGCGCACAAGCTTTGGCGATGTGATAGTATCCGTGTCTCGAGGCCGTAAAGGCGAGTTTGAGCCACAGATGCTGACAAAGAACCAGAACAGTATCACCCAAGGATATCGAGGAAAAGATATTGTCCATGTATGACAAGGGGATGACCACCGGAGATATTGAACCCCGTATTCAGTATGTCTACAGTATTTCAGTCTCGGATAGCACGGTCAGCCGAATCACGGACAAGATCCGGCCTGTCGCAAAAGAGTGGCGACAGCGACCGCTGGGGGACCATCTATGCGATGGTATTTTTTCTGAACGCTATCCACTACCATGTCCGCAACAAGGGACAAATTGTGAAGAAAGCGGTCTATATTGTCATAGGCATCAATCTGGATGGCGGGAAGGATGTACTGGACATGTGGGTAGGCGAAAATGAGAGCGCCAAGTTCTGGACGACTGTGCTCAACAGCCTGTGTAACCATGGTGGGGAGGATATTTTCATTGCCTGCACAGATAACCTGGCTGGACCATCCATGCTGTCTTTCCTCAGACCGAGACCCAGTGTTCATTCTTTTCCTCCCGCCCTGCCACAATTCTGGAAATTTGAAGTCGTCAGGCTTGAGCATTTTCCTGTCGCTAAAGTATAAGCGATAATCTTCCTATACTCATATTTCGTATTATACATTGGCAGGAGCCGTATAACTTAGGGCAAGCGTTACGGGGGGTGTCCGTGCAATTTTGGTGAATTTCCAACCCCTCTGTCATTACTATATCGGACTACGGGTCTTCCTCAAATCGCAACACCACACATTTTGTCACCGTTCCACAACACGCTGCCGCAAACTCCTCTTCAATAGGCGGAATGTTGTGCCTGTGATATTTTTAACAATCTTTTTGTTGTATGAATACTGTGAGACGGTTAGGGAAGAAATCTTGCGAATTGTATTAACAGTTAGACTTTTCTTTTAGTCTGTTACTTGTTAGAGCAGCTGACTCTTGATCAGCGGACCCAAGGTTCGAGTTTCTGAAAGTGCACCACATAGCCACTGTTTATCTCAAATTGAACAGTGGTATTTTATATCTAAGTATATTTACAAGAACATTCATCTGCCTGCAGTTCAGATCAGAGGGCACGTTGCTTTTTCGAAACAGCGTTGAATCTTTTGTTTTGCTGGGAAGGCTCGTGTATAATAAAAAAACATAGCTAGGGGATGAAACCGTGTAATGGACCAGCTCCCGCCGCTTCTCCGACGGCTTCAATGGATACCCGTTGAGCGACGCCCATCCCCATTCCCACATGGTTGCCGGCGAGGAGATATTTTTTTAAGGCCCGCTGCAGGCTGGTGTGCTCGGTATATCGCTGTGGGTCTGCCTGTACACTCCCGAAAACGCGTTGCTCTGCCTGCGGGAATGAAAAATCTTCACTGTAAATGGTAAAAAAACGCTGGAATTGAAGGATTCCCGATGCAGGGGAAAGCAAATCTCGTAGAGCGGGTGACAACAGCCAGGAATGACAGTGGAACCAGAAAAAGCTGCGCTGAAAGTACCGCTCAAAAAAAGGCCCGGCTGAGCATAGAGAAGCTGACAATTCACGCTGACAAAACGGCGCGCCCGCGGGAATATGTACTTCCAATATTGGTGTGCCTGCGGCCAGGGAGACTTCTCCGAACACGATATCCTGTCGAAGTGTGCGCGGTTGATATTCCAAACGCCCCAGCCGGAAGAGCTCCATATGCAGCAGCAGAGCGTTCCAGCCCCATTCAATCAATCCTGGTTGGCCAGTGACACGCATGCACTCTTCGCTCCAGAGCGCAAAATCTTGAAATGTATCCCAAAAGACAGCTTCTGGAATCCCAAGGGTGAGATAGCGGCGATAGGTCGCAACGGCCCAGCGCAGATAAAGTGCCAGAGCCAGGAGTTCCGGTGTAGGATGACGGTGCAGACGCAATTCAAAGGCTTCTTGATCGCGAAGAAACAGCTCATTCCATTCCTGTTCCTGCGCAGGGAGAATCGGTATGGAAAAAACCTGCTGTTGCAGCGATTCCGGCAGAGAGAGCCGGGCGGCTAATTCCTTTGCGGTCATGCTCATCACTCCCTTTCCCGGTCGGGCATATCGCCCGTTCCCTTTTCATGCTGCAAAAATTTGCCGGGCGTCACGCCTACCTCCCGTTTGAACTTCTTGATGAAATAAAAATAGTCATTAAAACCTACCGCTTCGCTGATTTCGGCCAGGGAAAGCTTTGTGTTTGTCAATAGCTCCTTGGCTTTTTCGATGCGCAATTCAGTGATATATTGAGTATAGTTTAAACCGGTTTCATTTTTTATCAGCTGACTGATGTAGGATGCATTGAGGTGCAGTTCCTCCGAGACACGTTTCAGCGAGACGGTCTGCTCGTAGTGTGTATTGAGATAACTCATAATGGACAAGAAGCTGTCAGGGCCTTCAAATGGGGGAGCCGGACGCGGCTCCTGTGTGTACACAGCGGCGCTGAGCTCTTCCAGCAGATTCGACAGGCAAGAATAGTCGGCAGCCATCTGCTCAAAGCTGTCAAAACAGCCTTCTCCGCTGTTTTGCATGGCAGGAGAAAGAAGAACCTGGTTCACAAATCGAAATGCGGTGCGGATATTGAAAAGCAACGAGCAGTTGGCTTGCGAGAGGTCGTGCAGCCAGGCTTTGAGCTGGCCTGGTTCTTTTCCCTTTTTGGGGAGTTGACGAAAAAGTTCTTGAGTCAGCGGCCCATCTACCAGGCGTTCACACAACGTTGATGTGCCGTTGATAAAATATTGATATGTCATCACGAGCACGTCGCTGATAGCGCGTGCAGTCTGTCCGTAGGGCACTGAGGTGGGAAAAAGACCGATACCGCTGCGCTTTTTGGAAAAAGCGATGATGTGCGAGGCTTCCTGCGTATGAAACGGATGTCCGGAAAAGTACAGGTATTTGTGTCTGCCCACTTTACAGGAAAACTGAGCGCCTATCGCCTGTTCAATATTGTGAACGCCAATGGAGCCGGCGATGTAAACACTGTCGCCTTTGATCCCCAAATCAGAAAATGTCCGCGTAATTTCTTGAGAGTTGCCTTCCTCGATAAGATCCAGCAGCGCGTCTGAACGTGAGGAGGAGCGCCCGTACCCCTGGCGTACAGCACGGCGCAATGTGGCGGTCAGCTGCTCTGTATCAATTGGTTTTAAGCAGTAGTCCGTCACTTGAAGCTCAATGCCGCGTCGTGCGTATTCAAAGTCCGCATAGCCTGTCAACAAGATGATCGACATATCGTGGTACCGTTCACGCACACGCTGACACAACTCCAGCCCGTCCATGCCGGGCATGCGGATATCTGTAATCAAAATATCTATGGGATGTGATTCAATAAAGGCAAGAGCTTCGCTGCCGTTGGAGGCAGTGCAGCAGACTTCCATCCCCAGTTGAAACCAGGGCACACCTGTCATCAAATGATGCAGCGTGCGGGTTTCGTCATCCGCAAGCAAAACGTTCAGCATAACTCATTCTCCTCTTCCTGTATCTGCGCAGGTACACGGACAGTTACCCGGGTGCCGCCACCCGGCGTGCTATGCAGCGTCAAGCCGTATGGCATGCCGTAGCGCAGCCGGATGCGGTGCTGGACATTCAGCAGACCGATATGCGCGGTTTCCGCCTTGCCGCTTGCGGCGGGGCGTTCCAACTCTTCCTGCAATGCAGCCAGACGGCCAGATGGCATCCCCACGCCATCGTCATAAATGCTGATGAGCAGATCCCCCTTTTCCAGTCTCGCACCGATAAACAGCGTGCCGGGGCCGGTCTTCGGCTCTAAACCGTGATAAACAGCGTTTTCCACCAGCGGCTGAAGAAGCAGTTTCATCACTGGAATGCCGCGAGTGTTTTCACGAATGCTGATCAACACATTCAATTTATCGGCGAACCGCAGCTTTTGGATGGTGAGGTAGGCTTGGGTGATTTCCAACTCTTTGCCCAATGGAATCATATCGCTGCCTTGGATGTTGTGTCTGAATAATTTGCCCAACGCACCCGCAGCATCCGCAATTTTGGGAACACCATGTTCCAGTGCGATTCCCTGGATCGCCTCCAACGTATTGTAAAGAAAATGCGGATTGATTTGGCTGCGCAGGTATTCCAGCTCCGCCTGCTTGCGGCCCAGCTGCATTTCGTACAAATTGACGGTGGCCTGTTGCAGTTCACGGGTCAAGCGGGCCTGCTCGCGAAGCATCGTGTTAAAGGAGCTGCAGAGGCGGGTGATCTCTTCACACCCCTGCAGCTCCAGAGGCTCCGCATCAGCCCCCGGGGGTGTGAGCCGGATGCGGTCGATATATGCTGACAATTGACTTAAGGGCCTTACCACACTTTGCAGCATCAAGCTCATCAACAATACGACCACGATCAAGGCGGCGGTCGTTATAACAATGAGGATGGCAATCGTGGGCAATCCTTCCTTGCTGAGCGCGTGCCTGTCCATGGCGCTGACCATAAAAAGCCCGGTATCATTTAAGGGCGTATTATAAATTAAATAATCCTCAGTTTGACAAGCGCCCATAGGCCAAGTCCCGTGGCCGGCGGCAAGCCCCTGTTCCTGGATCTGTTGGTACTGCTCATCGCTGCAATTAAACGGAAACGCCGTGCCATTCTGATCCAGCAGGACAAAGCAGGTTGCGGACCGCTCAGACAAGGGCAGTTGGATCGAGGACTTGGAGAGATCCAGTGATAAAATGATACTGCCTAAATACTGACCATACAAAGAATCGTCGAACATACCATAAACATTGTGGCCAAAAACCAACCGCTGTTCCTGGCTGCCTGCACGTGCCGTAAGAGGGGATTGCTGCAGTCCGAAGCATGTGGTGCCGCGAAGGTTACGCATTTCCTCGCTGAACGCGCGCAGTGTGGCCGCATCAAAATAGCTGGACCAGGACATCTCCGGAGTTACAAGGGCGATTTCCGCGAGTTCTGCGTTCATGAGGCGGTATGACGAAAATTGGGTGTGCAGTGCATTGAGATAGGAAGGGGTCTTTGCTGAAAAAGGTGTGTGCATAATCTGTTCAATGTTTTCGTTGAACAGCAGGCTGCTGAACAGTGCATCTGCGCGGTCAAATAAGTATTTTACCTCAACGTTAAACTTTTGTGCGGTACTCTGGGCATACGCGGTTGAATTTTTGGTCATCAGCCGCTCGATTACTGTGTAACACAGCAGTGACAAAACGATTCCCATGATGAGCAGGCAGCAGAGTACCAAGCGAAACTGTTTCATAATTCTTTTTTTAAAGAATGACGGCATGGGCAGCACTCCTTCCGATTGCCCTGCCCTTAGTATATCACTGATAGAGAGGGATTGATATGGAGAAAGCCCGGTATAGTGAAATCACAGATGCAAAATTCTAAAAAAATTCCATATTTATGATGAAAACTATGATTTTTACATAAATTATTGAACGTTTTCCATTTTGAAGAACAGAATTCATGCGCTGTCTCCATACCGAAAGGCCAATCAGGGACAGTATAATAAAGACACAGAGAAACGAACAGTCCAGGGGAATGAAGGGGGAGTGTTTTATGAAAGAACGGACAGGGATGAACGCCTCCAGGCGGCGAATGGTTTGCAAGCAGCTGAAAAATGACTGGATGCTGTATGCGCTGCTGCTGCCAGTTCTCCTGTGGTATATTATTTTTTGTTATCTGCCCATGGGAGGCATTACGCTGGCGTTTCGCAATTACCGCTATGATATGGGCCTGTGGCACAGTCCCTGGGTGGGACTGCTGCATTTTAAAACGATGTTCCAAGACGCTGAATTCTGGCGCGCTTTTTCCAATACGCTGATTTTCAGTTTCGGAAAGCTTTTGTTTCACTTCCCAATCCCGATTATTGTGGCGATCCTGCTCAATGAGATCCGTCATCCTCGCGTTAAAAAGTTTTTCCAGACAGTGTTTACGTTTCCGCATTTCATCTCTTGGGTCGTGTTGTCGGGAATCCTTATCAATATGTTCGCTTCCAATGGTATCATCAATCAATTGCTTGGACAGATGGGATTCGAGCAAATAGCGCCGCTGATGTCTCTTTCCGCCTTTCGCCCGTTTATCTGGATCTCAAATATCTGGAAGGAGTTTGGGTGGGACGCCATCATCTATATGGCGGCACTTACTGCGATCGACCCCCAGTTGTATGAGGCGGCCAGCATCGATGGCGCGAACCGGCTGCAAAAAATGCTGCACATCACATGGCCCGGCATTCGAAGCACAGTTTGTATCATGCTGATTTTGCAGGTGGGCGGAATTATGAGCGGCGCCTCCTTTGACCAGATATTCAATCTGTACTCAGCGCCGGTCTATCCCGTTGCGGATATCATTGATACCTATGTCTACCGCCAGTCTTTCATGACCGGAACAAATTTTGGCTATACCACGGCCATTGGGCTTTTAAAGTCTGTCATCGGCGTTGTGATGATTTGGACGGCGAACAAGGTGACGACAAAGCTTGGCGAAGATGGGCTGTTTTAAGGGGGGAAGGGCAATGAAACTGAAAAAAAAGCAGCAGATCACCGCCTTTGAGGTATGCCTGTACCTTTTTTTCGGTGTTTTGGCGCTGCTGACACTGTATCCTTTTTACAATGTACTCATCGTCTCATTCTCCAATACTGTAACAAGTGTAAAGTATTCCCCATACTTGTTTCCCCATGTGTTTGACCTCACAGGTTACAAGGCCATCATCAAGGATGTATACTTTTTCAAATCGTTGGGGACTACGCTTCTGGTGACTGTCTTAGGCACCACAATGAACATGGTGTTTTCTGTGGTTGCCGCGTATGTTTTAAGCCGCAAGCGCCTGATCGGCCGCAAAGTTTTTCTCAGTGCGATTTTATTCACCATGTTGTTTTCCGGCGGCTTGATTCCAACCTATCTGGTTATTTGCGACCTCCAGTTGGATAACACGATTTGGAGTATGATCCTGCCGACAATGATCAGCACCTATTATCTGATCATTATGAAAAACTATTTTGCGAGCCTGCCGCCCAGCCTGGAAGAGGCCGCCCGTATCGACGGCGCAAATGAATTTGTGGTGCTCACACGGATTTTTGTGCCCATCTCTAAGCCGTTTATGGCTACTTTTGCGCTGTTTTATGCGGTCGAGCGGTGGAACGGATGGTGGGAAGCGTTTCTGTACATCAATGACAAGAACATTAAGCCGCTGCAGATTTATCTGCGCGATATTCTCGTCAGCTTCAATACACAGTTGGGAAGTCAGGCACAGTCCATGCTATCGGGTGATAAGGTATTTGTCCAATCCGTGCAGATGGCGGCAATCGTCATCACCATGCTGCCAATTTTGTGTCTGTATCCCTTCCTGCAAAAATATTTTGTCAAGGGCGTCATGATCGGTTCCGTTAAGGAATAGGGATCGATCCTTGTGATAGAAGATTGAAAAAAGGAGAGTTGAACATGAAAAAAGCAAAACGATTCGCAGCATTGGCACTGAGTACACTTATGGCGGCCGGTCTGTTTGCCGGATGCGGAGCTCCGGCATCCGGCAGCGCTCCCGCCAGCGGCACTGGCGCCGTTTCTTCCTCGCAGCAAGAGAGCGCCCTGGTTGAAGTAAGCGTGGCGATTTGGGGCGCAGACGATGGACTGGCGGACCCCAATGATCCCATTTTAAAAAGGATCGAAGAAGAAACCGGCGTGCGCCTGGTACCGCAAAATGTCACTTGGGATGACTCGAGTCAGAAGATTCAGTTGTGGGCGACCAACGGACAGCTTCCGGATATCTTCGCGGGCGATTTTGTGGCACAGTCATTCTATGGGAACTGGATCGAGCAGGGCGTGATCCGTGCCCTGCCGGAGGACTTGTCGGCTTATCCAAACCTGGCCGAGCACATGCAGATGGAGCGTGCGCAGGCCGCGGCCCGGGATGGCAAGCTGTACATGATTCCGCGTACCACCTATGGCGATATTACTTACAGTGTGCTGGATCGGAACGTAGTGTACCGTTGGGATCTGGCACAGGCAGCCGGCATTACCAAAGAACCCGAGACTTATGAGGAATTCTGCGATATGATCAAGGCGATCATCGAGGCGGACCCGGAAGGCAAGAATATTTCCGGTATGACGCAGGCATTGCCCGAGCTGATCGGCGGCTTTGTGTATCCCTATGCGGGGATCATCGACAAAAAGTGGGTGGCCGATGAAGAAGGCCGGTTCGTGCCCAGCTATTTTGCAGACCGCGACGCATTGGTGAGCGCCATGCAGTTTGCCCGCGATATGTATACCGATGGCGTGATTGAAAAGGATATTGCTCTGGCAAAGCTGGAGACCAGCAAGGAAAAATATCTCCAGGGCCAAAGCGCTGCCATGGTATTCGCATGGTCCGGCCCTGCCGGATTGGAATCCCAGATTGGTAAGGATTATGATGCTTTGTACGGTGAAGGCAGCTTCCTGGAGGATAACCGCATTGCCAAACTATATCCTTCGGAAGATGGAAACAGCTATTACTTCGTTGATACGGAAGCCTGGTCTGAAAGCTACATCTCTGCACAGGTGGATGATGAAAAGATGGCGGCGATCTGCCGGTTGTTTGATTTTCTCTATTCGGAAGAAGGCCAGCGCCTTGTGTATTGCGGTATCGAGGGAGAGGACTACGATGTCGTGGATGGCGAAGTCGTTATGAAAGACGGCGTAGACCTGATGGAGAAATATACATTTAAAAATGTGAACAGCAACATCGCCGATTTGGCCATGTGGAATCCCGAATACTGGGACAGCGAGTATCCCTCCACGATTTCCGAAGAGTATCGCGCGCTGAACACCGCACGTCATGAAGACGCCGTGCAAAACGGTACGCTGCCCGCTTACTATGACAGCGTGCTCTTCCTTTCGACACCGTTGAAGGATGCGTTTGTTTACAATACGAACGATGATCTGCTGCAGGTCATGATGGGAAGCGACCCTGTGGAAAAGATGGTCGATGACCTGCTGGCCAATTATGAGACCAAGGGCCTTTCGGATATGCTGGCTGAGGTCAATGCGAAGGCCGCAGAGCTTGGTATCAAGGCAGAATAAAAAAACAAAACACACCGTATACACGGCGCGGGCCGGGCTTCTCACGGCTCGGCCCGCGCTTTTTAGGAGGAAGACCATGGAACAGCGCATTCACCGGGGGGCACTCAGCGGGCGGGAAGAATTTTTCTATCCCGATATGCCGGTGGGGCATCTTCCCCAGGGTCTGCGGCTCGCAATGCCGCGCAACGGCCGGCCGGGCGTGCAGCTTTTGCTCGAAACAGATGCCGGCCAGTTGGACGCATCCCTCGAGAGCGATGCGTTTGTGCCGGAATTCTTTTGTATGAAAGCTGTACCCGTGGAGTACAACACCGGGGACGGCAGCGAACAGGGCGGCGCGATGGTTCTGGAACGGCGTCCGGCCTGTAAGCCGCTTTACACGACCCGGCTGGCGCCTTTTGCAGTATACGACTGCCTCAAACCGGCCCGGGACGGTGTAATTGAAACGCAAAATGGGCGCGCAGCATTGTATCTGTGCCTGTGTCCCCGTTCCGGACTTGCAGCCGGTGCATATACGGCGATGCTTCGGCTGGGAAGCTATTGCTGCCGGCTGGATATACGGGTATATGACATAGAGATCCCACAGGATACTTTCCCCGTGACAAACTGGTTCAGCCTTGATGCAATCAGCCGCTGCCATGGCTTGCAGAAGGACACGCCGGCTTTTTATGAAATGGTACGCCGCTACGCCCGCGCCATGCGGCGCATCCATCAAACGATGTTCTATATCGAACTGGACGAGGCCTGTGTTGCAAGCCGTGCCCCCTATACATTTGATTTTGAATATCTGCGCCCTCTGATCCGGTTGTTTTTCGATGAGGGGATGCAGCAGATGGAACTGGGCGCTCTGCTGAGCCGTGGATTCCTTCCGGACGGGATGCCCGATATGTACACCGACAGCTTTAAGTGCGCCATGGCGCCGGAACTGCCCATTGATACGCCGGAAGGCTATATGGTCACAGTGCGCTTTGTACAGGCGCTGGCGGAATTTCTGCGCAAATATGGCTGGCAGGACAAAGTGGTGTTCCACATCCATGACGAGCCAGACATCCATTTCAAAAACGAAGCCTCACTTCTCGCCCGAAAGCGTCAGTATTATCTCGCAGCGGGCATTCTGCGTAAATACCTGCCCAATGTGCGTGTCATCGAAGCCGTCGCTTCGCCGGAATTTCGCGGTGGTGTGGATATTTGGGTGCCCGGCACGCCGGGCTATGAGGCGCGGCAGGCAGATTTTGATGCGCTGACAGCTCTGGGAGAGTCGGTGTGGGCGTATGTATGCTGTGGGCCGGAGGGCAATTGGCTCAACCGTTTTCTGGATTTTGCGTTGTTGAAAGGACGGCTGCTGTTTTGGGGCTGTGCGGCCAATCGGCTGGGTGGTTTTCTGCATTGGGGTTTCAACCAATTCCCCGCCGGGATGGACCCGTTTGCCGGTACAAGCTGCCCCAACCATACAGGGATCGGTACGAATTTCCCCTGTGGCGATTCTTTCCTTGTCTATCCGGGAACGGATGGTCCGTGGCCGGGTATGCGGATGGAGGCCGCCAGGCGCGGCGCCGAGGATGCAGCGCTTCTGGCGCTGCTGCGCTGCAGGGATGAGGCTGCCCATGACGCATTGGTCGCGCGGGTATTTCATGACAACCAGAACTATAACGATGACCCGGCCGTGTTTGAGACTGTTTATGAAGAATTGTTGCATCTACTGGAAGAAGGAGGAAAAGCATGAACCCGGTGACGGCGATCCTCATTGGCGCAGGCGCGCGCGGGCAGATTTATGCCCGTTATGCGCAGGAGCATCCCGAAGAACTTCGGATCATAGCCGTGGCGGAACCAAAGGCGGACCGGCGCGCTTTGATGTGCCGCGCTTACGGTATCCCCGCTGACAGGGCGTTCAGCAACTGGGAAGATCTGATGGCGCGCCCGCAGATGGCAGATGCCGCGCTTATATGTACGCTGGATGATATGCATACGGAACCCACGCTGGCCGCGCTGAAGCAGGGGTATCATGTGCTGCTGGAAAAGCCCATGAGCAACAGCGAAACAGAATGCCGGGCCATTGCGGCGGCAGCCGAGGAGGCACAGCGTGTGCTGAGCGTGTGCCATGTGCTGCGCTATACGCCGTTTTACCGAACCATCAAGCAATTGATCGATGATGGGCAGGTGGGGGAAGTTGCGTCTTTGTCGCAAGTTGAGAATGTGGGCTACTGGCACCATGCCCACAGCTTTGTGCGGGGCAACTGGCGCTGCAGTGAACAAACCAGCCCAATGATCCTGCAAAAAAGCTGCCATGATATGGACATTCTGCTGTGGCTCAGCGGACAGCGCTGCACCCGGGTATCCAGCTTTGGCAGCCTGCACCATTTTGACGCGGCACACGCACCGCAGGATGCGCCGCTGCGTTGCACTGACGGGTGCCCTCACAGCGTTGTGTGTCCGTATGATGCCGGAAAAATTTATCTTACGGACAATGTAGGATGGCCCACCGAGATGCTTACCACCGATTTGAGCCGTGAGGGCCGGTTAAAAGCTCTGCGCGAGGGGCCTTATGGCCGCTGTGTCTATCATTGCGACAACGATGTTGTAGACCGCCAGGTGGTGAACCTGGAATTTGATAACGGAGCAGTGGCCAGCTTCACGATGACAGCGTTTACCACGGATATGGCCCGTCAGCTGAAGGTCTGCGGTACGAAGGGACAGATCACGGCGGACATGAACGCAAACACGGTTTCCCTGCACCGCTTCGGGGAGAGCGGCCCGCGGGAAATCACCTTGGAAACACCGCCGCAAACCAACAATTATGGACATGGTGGCGGGGACTATTATCTGATGCGAGACTTTGTACGTGCCATACAAAGCGGCGGCGATGGAAACCTCTCATCTGCCAGAGTTTCTCTGCAAAGTCATCTGATTTGTTTTGCCGCAGAACGCTCCCGCGTTGAGAGAAGAATCGTAGAATTGTAAGCAGCGAGGAAAGGAAGTGGATTTATATGCACTTAAGAAAAGGGATCGGAGCGGTAATATTGGCAGGAGCAGTGGCGGTTTCCGCCGCGCCGACCGCATATTGCAATGACACCGGTACGGAACCGATTGAAAGGCCAGGGTGGACTTTAGTCTTCCAGGAGGAATTCAACGACGCGGTTTTGAATCCCGCAAAGTTTTCCGATTCATACATGCCCCACTGGACGACTCCGGAACAGAGCCTTGCCCATTACGATGTAGTGGACGGGATTTTATCTTTACGAATCGATAAGGAGACGCAGGGGCCTTGGTGGGCATTTGACGATGTTCAGAAAATTTCAAGCATCCAGACCGGCATGCGCGATGGAATGCACAACTTCTGGGATACCTGCACGATTACCGATCACCACCGGGCAGTCACAAATTTTGAAACGAAGTACGGCTACTTTGAATTGAGGGCCCGTGTCCCTCATGATGGTGGGTTGCATAGTGCCTGGTGGATGATCGGAACAGAAGCCCGAGCGGATGAAACGGCTGAAATTGATGTTTTTGAGATTTGCGGGCCGGATGTCAAAGCTGGTAAAAGCCGTGTTCGCGTTTCCGTGCATCCATGGACAGACGGCGGCTGCAAGGAACAAAGCCTGGATTACTACCCTGCGTGCGATGTATCACAGGATTTCCATGTGTATGGATTTGAATGGCAGCCAGGTGGGATGAAGTTTTATTTTGACGGCCAGCTTGTCAAGGAGACATCACAATCTCCAGACTACAAAATGACGACTTTTTTGGGAATCTATGAGAATGATTCGCCGCTGTGGAGCGGTACGCCGGATTATAACAGCGAATACCCAAAACGATTCGAAATCGATTATTTCCGGGTTTACAAAACCGATGAAATGCTGGCGCGGGATGCTGCAGACAACAGAGCACCCGCGGCGGGGGAAAATTTAGCGCCCTATGCGGTAGCAGGTGCGGCACAGGATTGGAACTGGGAGAGCCCGCCCAGCAATATGATTGATAACGATGCTTACTCGGCGATGCAGAGCAACGAAGCCCCTAATTTCCCGCAGTATTTGTATCTGGATTGGGAAGAAACGCAAACCTTTGATACCTTTATCATGAAAGCCGCCTACGGTAAAGGCCAAGCGCCAACCAACTGGGAGCTGGAAGTATCTGCCGACGGTGAGACAGGATGGGTACCGGTGGCAGCTTCCGGCGATGTAAATTGGAACGGAAATGATTGGCATGTAGAGAATCAGATCCTTCATTTCCCGGCGGCACAGGGAAAATCGCTGCGAATCAAGGTCAACAGCGCCAATCTGCAGTGGAACCACTATGCGATTAATGAGATTCTTGTGAAAGATTCCTCAGCAAGCCCGCTTAATGCCAATATTGCCACTGAAAGCACATCGGAATGGAACAGTGAAAATGGTGGCCTTTTGACGGACGGTGACCATTCTGAAGCGGCGCAGAGCGCAGATCGGATTACGCTGCCAACAGATATTGTGCTGAGCTGGCCCGAGCCTGTATCTTTTGATCAAATTCAAATGCATTGCTGGTATGCGCAAAATCAAGCCCCTACAAAGGTATCCTTCCAAGTCTCGCAGGACGGTCAGATCTGGCAGGAAATCGTTCCGCCTACGGTTCTTGCTTGGGAATATGCAGACACCACGTTGGAAAATCAAACATTTTCATTTGAACAGGTGCAGGAGGTAAGATTTTTGCGTATGAAAGTGCATGATGCGAACCTCAAATGGAAGCACTTTGCAATCAGTGAACTGGAAGTGTATAACCGTCAATCATAACAGTGGAGAATGGGTATGGAATTTGATATTTTACCAGGCGAGGCGTTCTACGGCGGCGCCGTGATGGATGGAATCAACCAGCCTTATACGCAGGCCAGCGAGCGAGAACTGGATCTGACTCGGAATCAAACGCCAAACCAGATGATGCCGTTGCTGCTCTCAACGGCAGGGCGTTGGGTGTGGAACCCGGATGGTATGCGTATATTGTTTCGAAAGGGGCGCATTCAGTGTACCGATGGGACGATTTTAGGACAAAGTACAGGCGGGTTGCGTCAAGCATATCTCGGTGCGATGGAACATTGCTTTCCCTTACACGAGATCCGGCTCGATGAGCGTCTGTTCAGCAACCCGGTTTATAATACCTGGATAGAACTGACATTTCATCAGACGCAGGAGGGAGTGCTGCAGTATGCCCGTGCGGTGCTGGAGAACGGATTGCCTCCCGGGGTTCTGATGATCGATGATGGGTGGAGTGATTCCTATGGGCGTTGGCACTTTTCACGGGAGAAGTTTTACGATCCGGAAGGAATGTTGTCGGAGCTGCACCGCTTGGGTTTTACAGTCATGTTATGGATATGCCCTTTTATCACACCGGACACACAGGAATATCGTGAATTAGAGCAGGCGGGGCTTCTGGTAACGGACAGGGACGGCAAGTCGTATATTTCTCATTGGTGGAATGGATGGTCCGCAGTATTGGATATGACGCAGCCCGCAGCCTGCAGTTGGCTGAAGAGACAGCTGGATGGCCTTCAAGCAATGGGGGTGGACGGCTTTAAGTTCGATGCGGGGGACAGCGTTTACTATCCGGCGGACAGTGTTGTCACGGGCGATACGCACAGTAAGGCTTGGGCTGCCTTTGGCGAGAGATACCCGCTGAACGAATTCCGCGTAACGAATGGGGCCGGCGGTTGGTCGCTGATGCATAGGCTCAGTGACAAGGAGCATAGCTGGGGAGACACCGGGCTTGCGGCGTTGATTCCGAATGCCATTATACAAAGTCTAACAGGACACCCATTTTTATGCCCGGATATGATCGGCGGTGGAGAGTACCACAATTTTTATGGTCAGAAAGTGCTGGATCATGAGTTGATGGTGCGTTGGGCGCAAATTGCCTGTCTGATGCCAGTGATGCAGTTTTCGGTTGCGCCCTGGCGCATTCTATCAGCCCAAGATTACGCAAAGGTCAAACAGGCCGTGGCGCTGCGCAGCCGCTATATGCCGTTGCTCCGCCAAGCTTTGGCACAATGCAGAAACACAGGCGAACCGGTTTTACGCCCAATGGCGTATAATTTCACGGAGCCAGCCTGTGCGAGAGTGACAGATCAGTTCATGGTTGGCGACAAGCTGTTGGTTGCGCCAATCCTGGAAAAAGGGGCAACGCGGCGTACCGTTTACTTCCCAAAGGGTTCCTGGTGCTCTGAGTGCGGGGAAAGATACGACAGCACGGGAGAAGTTTATGAAATTGAAGTGGGAGACCGAATTGGAATTTTTGAAAAGGAAAGTGGATGAATATGAAAAAAAGATTGGTCGCTTGCCTGGTTATAGTTGCACTGCTGTGCAGCAGTTTGCTGCCGGCCGCTGCTGCCGAAGAAACCGATTTGCTTGTAAACGGAGGTTTTGAGACCGGCGACAGCACCGGATGGAATTGGTTCAATAACGCCGTTGTTGACAGCGCTGCTCCGCATAGCGGAAACTATTGTGCTAAAGTAGCCAAAAACAGCAGTTATGAGCAAGTTGTTACGGTATCTCCGGATACGAAATATGTTTTAACAGGGTGGGCAAAATCTGAGGGCAGTTCCGTTATGACGCTGGGCGTAAAAAATTACGGTGGGCAGGAAACGTTTTCGGCTACGCTTTCAGCCGACTATCAGCAGCTGACTGTTACTTTCACAACCGGGCCCAATGCGCAAACAGCGACTATATATGGATATCGACAGAATAGTGGTTCCGGTGCAGGCTATTTCGACGATGTAGAACTTACAGCGGTGCAAGATTTTACTCCATATCAGCCGTTGGCAAATGCCATAGCGCCTCAAGCAATTCCTACCTATGACGGCACCAACCAGCCTACACATCCCTCGGTGGTGAAATTTGAACAGCCTTGGAATGGTTATCTGTATTGGATGGCAATGACACCTTATCCCTTCAATGATGGGAGCTACGAAAACCCATCGATTGTTGCGTCAAACGATGGAGAAAATTGGATTGTGCCAGAAGGGGTTTCGAATCCTTTGGCCGGCACGCCAAGTCCGGGCCACAATTGTGACGTGGATCTTGTATATGTTCCAGCCTCGGATGAATTGCGGATGTACTACGTAGAGGCGGATGATATCATCAGCTCAAGGGTAAAAATGATGAGTTCCCGTGACGGTGTACACTGGAGCGAGCCGCAGGTCGTAATGCAGGATCTGGTAAGGAAATACAGCATTCTATCGCCGTCTATTGAGATTCTGCCAGATGGCACCTATATGATGTGGCATGTGGATACGGGGAATGCGGGATGGAATAGCCAGAATAATCAGGTAAAATATCGTACATCTGCGGATGGAATCAAATGGTCGGGCGCAGTCACCTGTACGGATTTTGTACAACCTGGATATCAAATATGGCACATCGATGTACATTATGACACATCAAGCGGAGCTTACTATGCAGTTTATCCGGCTTATCCGAATGGCACCGATTGCGACCACTGCAATTTGTTTTTCGCAGTGAATCGGACAGGAAAACAGTGGGAAACTTTTAGCCGGCCAATTTTGAAGCCGTCAACGGAAGGCGGCTGGGATGATTTCTGCATTTACCGGTCCTCTATGCTGATTGACGACGGAATGTTGAAAGTGTGGTACGGAGCAAAAAAGCAAGAGGATTCTTCCTGGCATACTGGGCTAACCATGCGTGATTTTTCTGAATTTATGAAAATATTGGAACGCTAATTTTTTTCGCCCCGTTCTTAGAGGGGCATGATGGATTCAATGTGTTTTAAAGCAGAACGCTTTGTTCAATTAACATTATCACATTGACGTTGAGTATAGGGTGAAAATTACATAGAAAACAGGCCCCAGCTACCGCAGCTGGGGCTATTTTTTCACAGGCTACAAGCTCAGGGGAAAAGTGTCCCCTTTTGCAGGAGGAAATTTGAAACAGAGACCCTAAAAATCGAGATGTGTACAGTATCATGAGAAGGATAAGTAAAAAAGATAAAATGAACAGAAGAACAAAAGAAAAAGAGCGCTTCTGTTTGGGTTGGAAGGGGGACAGGTCACGGTGATGGAACAACGAAAAGAATTCATACAGGAATATCTGACGAGAGGGAAAAGTGATTTTAAAGAACTCTGTCAGAAATATGGGATATCAGAGAAAACGGGTCATAAGTGCAAAAACCGTTTTTTTGAATACGGTTATACGGATTTGGAGACCGGAGCAGAGCACCGGAAAACAGCCCGTCAAAGTTGGATGAGGCTACCGTAATACAACTCAATAAACTGAGGACGGCACATCCGAGCTGGGGCCAAAAAAATTGCAGTTCTTTACAAAAAAGCCCACCCCACTGTAACCACGCATACGAAGCTCATTGTAAATTATATTTTCCATTGCATGGATCTGTTCAAACTGCTGGAAGCTGATTCTTGCATTGCGAAGGCTGAAATCGGGAAATAGTAGGAATCGCTATTTTGAAAATGGATTGAATACTATTACAAATGCTGTTGCTTTTTCAGCAAACGCTGCGGAGCGTCATCTGTCAATTTTCGTCCGATGCGGCAGACTCAGCAGTTTTTTCGATAGATTGTTGAATATTCAAAATGTTGGCTTATTTGAACTCATACTGGATGGTAAAAGGAGATATCCAAACTTGAAGACACTGCGGGACAATTCTAAATTTTGATAAAATTTTTTGGCAATATTGTACTGTTGATATATATTTCTTATTATTGTAATCTAATGATATAATACATATATAGTACAATTATTTTGTATAATTAAATGTTGATCGAATGTAATAAAACCATACAATCATCTTTGCTGTGCACATAGAGTAATGAAAAATTGCATATGAGGGAGAGAGTGATTTGAAGGTTGACGAAACAATATACAAAAACTATTTTTATAAAAAAGTCCTTTTCTTACTGTTTTTTGGCATCTTATCATTAATGCTGTTAGTGTCATTTGGGACTTTTTATATCTATTTTCGGTACTATATGAATGCGTTGGCAGACTCTTCGCTGCAAAATTCGGCATATGTCTGCAGCAATTTGGATAATTACCTTCAAGATGTCACACTTACCACTGACGATATGTACATTGATAGCCAGATTCATCAGCTTTTAACACATCCTGACCAAGGAAATCAGGCTTTATTTCAAAAATATTATTCTCGGCATAAATTTTCCAATCCCTATTTCATTTGTCAAATAGAACTATTCGATTTTTGGGGAAATCGTTATGTGTATTATAATTCTGCTGCGTTGACGCATAGTTTCCTTTCAGATGCTCAAACCCTTCAAGAGAAATGGTTAACATCGATAAAAAATGCCGGGGGACGGATTGTATGGATAGATGGAAGAGAAGTTTCGCCAAAAGCTTCTCATTTATTGTTTGCGATGCGCCTCATCAAAAATGCCAATGCGAATCAACCAATTGGGGTAGCCGTCGTCAGCATCCTCAAACGGAGCGTATCCGACAACTTGAGCAGCTATGCTTCCTCTACCACGCAAATCTATTTAACAGACGCAGAAGGGAAAATCGTACTTGAGCAAACGGTATCGCAAGCAGTAAGCGATAATTCCGCGCCTGTATTGGATATGGCGCTGGTTTCGGGCCCTAAGGGGTATTATACCTCTTTTTCTGAAAGTCTGGTAACCGTTTATTCGTTGGATGCACACACCGGCTGGTACGTAGTTCAAGTAACGCAAATGCCAACGTTTCCTATGTTTCTCAAACAGCTTTCCGGGTCGCTTCCCATTATTTTTGTTATTGTCCTGATTGTAGCGGCACTTTTCTCCTGGTTCCTGTACCGCACGGTTTCCAGGCCGATCCTTATGCTGGTAGAGTGCATGCGCAGTCTGGAGACGCTGGATTTTGCTCCGCCGGATCTGGACATTACGCGTACTGATGAGTTGGGCTACCTAAACCGCAGTTATCTGCTGTTGCTGGATGAATTGAACCGTCTTTTTCAAAGTTTGGTACAGGAACAAAATGCAAAGAAAAACGCTGAACTGGAAGCGCTTCGTGCGCAAATCAATCCGCACTTTTTATATAATACGCTGACCGCAGTACGTTTTCTGGTCGATATGCAGCACAACCAAAGCGCCAGCGAGGTATTGATCAGTCTGATCAAGCTGCTGAAAATCAATCTTGATACCAAACGTGAAATGCTTACAGTGGAAGAGGAACTGGAATATCTGCGCAATTATCTGCTGATCCAAAGGCATCGCTACGACAATTTTGAAGTTTATTACGATGTAGATGCTCAAGCGTTGCCTTGCCTGATACCCCGTCTGCTAATTCAGCCGTTGGTAGAAAACAGTTTGTTTCATGGACTGAAAAACGGCAGCCTTCATGGATGCATCTATATTTCTATACAGCGTAAGAAGACGCTGCTTTCTGTGCAGGTACGTGATAACGGCTGCGGTTTTCCTCAAAATTTTGACCTTTTTGCTCCCAACCCCAATTCTCAGCGCTTCAGTGTAAGTATCGGCTTGAATAATGTTAACGAGCGACTGCGGCTGCGCTATGGGACGGAGGCCATGCTTCATATTGAAAACGCTTCTGGCGGAGGAGCCTGTATTTCTTTCGAAATCCCAGTAGAGGAGTGATTCTATGCTTCGCCTTTTGATTGTCGACGATGAAGTGATTGTGCGTAAATGGCTCACTTTGGTGTTTCAGCCCTTTGATAAAGAATTTGTGGTGGTCGACGCCGCAGCGAATGGCCATAAGGCGTTGGAAATCTGCCGTATCCACGCAATTGATATCGTAATAACCGATATAATTATGCCAGATATGGACGGAATGTCATTTATTCAGGCTCTGCGGGAATTCAATTTGCATACGCAAGTAATTATCTTATCCAATCACGCGGATTTTTCTCTGGCTCAAAAGGGAATGTCTTTCGGAGCAGCAGCATATTTGCTGAAAGGAGAAATTACTGAGGAAGAATTGCTGGAAGCTACCCGTCGGGCGGGAAAGAAGTTGGCCGCTGACGATAATCCACCATCTCCATCCTTTTTGGGGATAAGCTCTCATCAAGTGTCTGAGCTGCTGACGGGCGGAACAGGGGAGGTTTTACAAGCCTTTGACCGGGCTTTGATTTCCGAGAAAGATACCGTTTGGTGTATTGTATTCAGTCAGGATGTCACTCCGGCAGTTTCATCATCGTTGGGTATGACAAATGGTGCTGAATGGACAAATCAGCTGACAACCCTGTTGGCGGTAGCGGAGCTTTCAGGAACGGTTGGCATGATTACAGACCATATTGCCGCCGCCGTGGTACGTACAATGGGAATCTCTGAAGATGTTTTTTGTGAACGGGTCCATAAGCTGCTTACACTGTCTTCCCGGCTTTCTTTTTCTCTTGGTGTCGATGGTCCCGCCAGTAATTCCAAGGAGCTGGAACACGCTTTTTCTCATGCCTGCGATGCGCTTAACGATCGTTTTTTTCGGGGGCCCGGGGCGTTCTGCCGGTACCGGTCAACTACGGGCGAACACTCGGATTTCCGGAAAGAAATAAATATGGTACAAACGCTGATACAGGGGAACGAACTGGACCGCCTTAAGAATATGCTGAAACAGATATCTGCCCGGCGCGATAAATACACTATACAGGATATCGATCATCTTCGCAGAGTGTTCAACACCATGGCGGAAACTTTGATACATCATACATTGTCCTATTGTCCCCGGGCAGCGGAGTCACAGCTGGCACAGGTCAATCCTCTGGCTGAAATCAATGGCATGGTGTTTTTGGATGATATAATAGCGTGGTCAGAACGTCTGATTGACATATGCCATAATCTTTTGCGGCAGACTGTGGACGACAGCAATATGGGCCCGGTCTTGAAATATATTGAACAAAATTATATGCATAATCTTACATTGAGCCAGATTTCAACAGTGGCGGGCTTTAGCCCAAATTATTTTTGCAACATCTTTAAGGCGTGTACGGGAAAAAGTGTAAGCGCTTACCTTACCGACCTCCGTATCCAGCAAGCCAAGCGGCTGCTTACCACCACCAGCAAAAGCATTAATCTAATAGCTGAAGATGTTGGTTATGAATCCTCCAGCTATTTTATAAAGATATTTAAAGACACAACAGGGATGACGCCCAATCGCTTTCGGCGCATGAATCGGTAACAGATGCACAGTGGCAATAAAAATTGCTCCCTTTATAAAAGACAGCAAAGTAAACGTTGTCTCTTATAGAGGGAGCTGATTTTATATCATATCGATTCGGAATTCAGCCGGGTCGTCAACAATATGCAGTTCTGAACAATGCATCCCGTTTTCTATTGACGCATTGCCTGTTTATTCCGGTTCTACTGTAACTGTGTATTCATACCTTTCCCCTGAGGACAAATGCAGGATACAGGGACGCTGTGTCAGATCATAGCCTCCGTTGGCCTCAGACGGCAGGCCCTGCCAGGGCTCCACACACACAAATTGCCCGTCGTTGTCAGGCGACCATACCACCATTGCAGCAAATCCTCCAATGGAGACACGGATCCCCCTATCGTTCCCGACGGGACGCAGCGCGACCCAGGGCGCGCTCAGGCCCTGCAGGACCAAGCACCCATAAGTTTGAAATAGTGCTTTGGACAGCGGAAGAGTATCGGTATTGTCCAAATAAGGCGTCTTTTTATCAAGCAACCCTTTATTCAACTGCCAGTTCCAGGCTGTTTGAGCTGCCGGAAATACCAAAGCATAGTTTTCCAATGAACCGCCCCAAGGTGCTAAGGATAGCCCCAGATGTTCACCCACAGAAAAATACATCTTTTCTTTACCGGTATTTTCTACTCGGCGTGTAATGGCGAGGCCCGCAGCAGTAAGAGTGAACACGCATGTAAAGCGGAACAAAAAAGGATACTGCCGCAATGTCTCGCGGTCTGCTTCTAAAACAAGCTCCACACACGTTTTCGTATGACTCTGTACAAAAAACTCCCGCTCTTTGGCAAATCCGTGAGGCGGCAGTTCGTAATTTTTTTCATTGTACTCAAAGCGCAGGTCTTTTAGTTTGCCGGTAATGGGAAACAACGTGGGAGCATGACCGGCCCAGTAGCGTTCATCCCCCTGCCAGACGAATTCTTCCCCGCTGTCCTTGCGCAGCAGAGAGCAAAGTTCCGCTCCTAATGTATCGATTTGCGCGACAAAAATGTTGTTTTCAAGTTGCAGCCTCACAACAGTACCTCCTAATTTTGAATTTTACTATTTGCCCTTTCTTGTCCGGCATTAGAACCGATTTGGTTTACAGGCAAGAAGCTGTGTTTCCCGAAAGCCATCATATGAAGTTAAAATACGCAGCGCCTCCTTATCTTCCTTTACATCATATGCTTGCTCCGTTCCCTGTGGAGCTTATGTCGTGGATATTGTAGCATAGCAAAAAAAGTGCGTCAAATTTACACTTTTTATAATAAAAAGGATATAAAAATAGATATATTTCACAAAATAAATACAATTTTAATAGTTTAACATAAAATATTTATATTTGCTATTTTTTTCACATTTTGCTTCTTTCAAATGCGGCATTATTGATGAGAATTGTTGCACATGAAAAATTTTTCTCCTGATAAAATAAGTTCATTCCAAGGGATTTTCGATTGCTGCAGCATCCGTTCTCCCTTATGCAAATGGGTGGATATCATAAACTATGGAAAGGGGTTGTCTTTAACATGAAAATTGGTTTTATTGGTTTAGGACGTATGGGACGTGGCGCATGCGAAAATTTTGTCAAAAAAGGCCATGATGTAGCGGTATATGATGTGAGTGCCGACGCCATGGAGTATTTTCGAGGGAAAGCTGAGCTTGCGTTCAACCCGGCAGATTTATTTGAACGCAGTGAGGCGGTGCTTCTTTCACTGCCATCTTCCGTGCAGGTGGAAGCTATGTGCGACACATTTTTGTCCTGTGGTGTAAAGGACAAAATCGTGATCGATTTGTCCACCAGTTATCCGCTTTCCACCAAAAAGCTGCACGAAGCATTTAAAAAGCATGGCGGTATTTTGCTGGATGCGCCTTTGATGGGAAACCCTGATATGGCGGCGGCAGGGACCATTTCTGTCACGGTGGGCGGCGACGAAGCTGATTTTCAGGCTGCTCGTCCTATTTTTGAAGTATTTACCAGCCGAGCGGATTACATTGGCGAAGCCGGCAGCGGCCACCTTGTAAAGCTTGCGTTGAATTTCACTGGCCTAATGTATGCAGTCACTTATTCTCAGATGTTTCCTTTAATGGAGAAGTTAGGGCTGGATACGCAAAAATTGTTCGATATCATTTGTGAGCAGAAAACCAATTGCGGCGTTTTTCAATTCTACGGTCAAAAGGTAAAAGACCGTGATTATCGTATGGATTTTGCGTTGGCCTTTGGCCTGAAAGATCTGGGATATGTTAAAAGGCTGTATGAAGATTTGAATTGCCCGGCCTTTGCCTTGGACGGAGCCCTGGATTTGCTGCGTACCGGGCTTAAAGACGGCCGGGGCGGTCACGATTTTTCGGAAGCGGCCGCAGTGATGCGGGATTATCTGGAACTATAAAACGACGTTTCAAAAATGGAGGATTCACAAAGGAGGAAAAAAATGTCCACAAAAATGCAACGGTTATTCTCTTTAATGATGGCTGTTCTGATGATGCTTTCTCTGACTGCCTGCGGCGGAAATGCTACTTCCAGCACACCTGCCTCTGTGTCCGGCTCCGGCTCTGAAAGTGGGGAGCAAGTCTCGGAAGCGGCGAAACGCCTGGAAGAACAAAAAGAGCTGAATATTATGTTCGTGGCAGGGAATTTCGCGGAATCCATGCAAAAAATTTATGCTGACTACGAAAAAGAATATGGTGTGAAAATCAATTATACGATTTTAGGAGTCGACACTTATTTTCAAAAAATGCTGGTGGAGATGTCTTCAGAATCTGATGCTTATGACCTGATTTATTTGATGAGCCCTCAATTTTTGCAGTACGCTTCCAATGACTGGTTGTATCCGCTGGACGATTTGATTGCTGATAAATCTATTACAGACGATGCGCTGCTGGACTTGGACGGCTTGATGCAGTCTTCAGTGGACGCTCAACGGTACGAGGACAAGCTGTACGGCCTTCCGGTATGTTCCCTCACCACGTTGCTATACTGGCGGAAGGATTTGTTTGAGGCTGCCGGGCTCGATCCGGAGCAGCCGCCTGAAACTTGGGAAGAGCTGCGGGAGTATGCCCAACTGCTGCACAAGGACGGCGTCTATGGAGTCGGCATGCGTGGCGCGCGCAGCGCGGGCGGTTCAGAAGGCCTGATTTGGGAATGGCCGATGGTCATGTATTCTATGGGAGGCGATTTTGTAGCGGACTTCCCCAACGATATGACGCCTACTTTGAATACGCCGGAAGTTGTGGAATCCGTGGAATATTACGCCGATCTGCTTCAAAATTATTCGTTCCCGGGTGCGACAACCTGTAACTTTGAAGATATTACCGTGTCGGTACAGCAGGGTGATCTTGCAATGTGGATCGACGGCGCGGCCATAGTTCCCAATTATATCGATCCTGAAAAATCCAAGACGCGCGAGGAGGATGTGGGCTTTGCGCCTGTCCCCGCCGGTCCGGAAGGGCGCTGTGCTCCGTTGAACGTGCACTCTGTCAACATCCCCAAGAATGCAAAGAATAAGGAGCGCGCTTGGCATTTCATGCAGTGGGCATTGTCCGAAGAGACCCTGGTGCGCCTTGGCACGGAAGGGAATCTGGTTACAGTGTCCCGGGAGGCGGTATACAATAATGCCGATTTTATTGAGAAAAATGATGTCGGCGACGGCGCCTGGCTGAACGCTATGCGTGACTCTTTGGCCAATTATGCTATGCCGCAATACCGCCCGCTGAACCCTGAGTGGCCGGAGGTGGCGGATATTGTCAGCAATTATATCTCCGATGTGTTTGCCAAACAAATCAGTGCTGAAGAAGCGATGGAGATCGCCAATGAAGAAGTGGCCGAAGTTTATCGGGAAGCCGGGTATATTTCCTGATCGGCAGTAAAATTTGGCGCCTGTAACTGATTATATAAAGTCTGAGCCTCTCGGGAGGCCGGCAAATGGGTCGGACGATCGAATTGCTGACTCATGGCGGCCTCTTGAGAGGCATTTTTCTGAAAATCCGGTAAAACCTGTGCGGCAGGCGCATTACGATATGGCAGCACGAAAGGAGAAGCGCGATGAAAAAAAGAAGTTTGATCCCTATAGCCAAAAATCCAAAAGGTGTAACATTGAAATCGGAACGCCAAACTCTTCAAATTGCGTTTCTGTTTCCGTTGTTTTTGTCGCTCTTGATTTTGGTATTGGTACCTATGGCAAGCCTGTTAGGCCTTTCTTTCACGAACTATAAAATGACTGGCGGCAGGTTCCGCTTTATAGGTTTGGAAAATTATATTGACTTGTTTACGGACAAAGGCTTTATCAATGCCGCCCAAAATACGATATTCATGGTTTTCTTTAGCGTGCTGTTACAGATGGTGGTTGGAGTGGCTGCGGCGTTGGCCATTCAGCGTATGAAGCGTTTACGCGGGCTCGTACAAGCGTTGATCGTGATGCCTATGGTGATCCCGCCTGTGGTTGCGGGCCTGATTTGGCGTATTTTGCTGATCCCCAAATATGGAGGTATTCATGCATTGTTGTACGGGATAGGCATTCAAGAAGCTCCGGCTTGGCTGACCGACCCTGTTTCGGCACGGTGGGTAATCGTATTGGTTTCCGTGTGGGAATGGGTTCCTTTTGTAGTGCTATTTGTAATCGCTGCGCTGGATTCGCTGCCGGTCTCTCCCTTTGAAGCAGCACGCATCGATGGAGCCAGCTTTTGGCAGGAGCTGTGGTATCTCACATTACCGCTTATTAAGCCGATTTTATCTATGGTATTGGTTTTTCGCGTTGTGGAAGGACTCAAAATTTTCCCGCTTGTGTTTTCTCTCACCCAGGGAGGGCCTGGCAATAGCACCGAAGAACTTACTTACTTTGCGTATTCAGAAGGCTTTGTAAAATTTAAGACAGGCTATGCATCGGCGTCATCAATGCTGATGTTTGCGGTATTGCTGGTGCTGATTGTGTTTTTCTATGGGAAGAAAAGTAAGGCTAAGTAGCAAGGATGGTGAAGTATCATGTTGAACGCGAATATGAGACAGAGGCTTTCCGGCATAGCGCGAAGTTTGTTTGTGGCGGTGCTTATGTTTGCCACGCTGTTTCCGTTTTATTGGACGCTTCTAATCTCTCTGAAAAATCAGAGCGATGCTTTTCAAGTGCCTCCAGACTTGATTTTTATGCCAACGCTGGAAAACTATGAAGAATTGTTCGTAACAGGCAGCTTCGGAAGGTATTTTTTCAATAGCTTTGTGGTCTGCGTATTGTCTATTATACTGGCGCTGTTGGTGGGGATCCCGTCAGCTTATATCTTTGCCCGTTGTGAGTTTCGGTTTAAGAAGGCCTTTTTTTATGTGCTTCTGATCACGCGCATGAGCCCAGGCGCAGTATTTGTGATTCCCTACTTTATTGCCTACAAAGAACTGGGATTATTGGATACTTATATCGGCTTGACGCTGATTTATTTCGCGTCAAACTTGGGAATCATTGTGTGGAGTCTGAGAGCTTTTATGGAGGATATACCGATAAGTCTGGAAGAAGCCGCGCGCATTGACGGCTGTTCGCTTTTACAAACCCTGTTCAGGATTTCTATTCCCTTGGCTACGCCGGGCATCGCCTCTACGGCAATTTTATCATTCATCTTTTCGTGGAATGAATTTTTGTTTGCGCTGCTGCTCACACGGCAGAAGGTGCAAACTGCTCCGATCGGTGTTTTGAATTTCATCGTATTCGAAAAAATGAATTGGGGCGTCATTGCCGCTGGTGCCATTGTAATTGCGCTGCCGGTAATATTCTTTGGTATTGCCATTCGAAAATATTACGTCAAGGGCCTCACACAGGGCGGGCTTGCAGGCGATTGACGAGGGGAAAACGCTTCCCAATAAGCGACAGTCACCGTGGAACATGGAGTGAACTTTTTGCTGCGCTTGCGTTATTGTCTTGGTACGGTGCCTGTGACCATTCCGGGGGGATTTATATGAAGCAACCAAACGTGGTATTTATTATTTCAGATGATCAGGGGTTCTGGTCGCTGGGCTGCGCAGGCAACAGGGAGATATATACTCCAAACATCGACCGTCTGGCTGCTCAGGGCATGCGTTTTGAGAATTTTTTCTGCGTTTCGCCGGTATGCTCACCGGCGAGAGCTTCGCTGCTGACAGGGTGTATCCCGTCTCAGCACGGTGTGCATGACTGGCTGCGGGATGACGACGAACGTCGAGCATCCATCGAATATCTGGCGGGCCAATATTCTTATACCAAAGCTCTGGCCGAAAGTGGTTACGAATGTGCATTGAGCGGCAAGTGGCATATGGGAGCCAGCGCCCGGGCCCAGCAGGGCTTTACGCATTGGTTTTGCCACAAATCCGGAGGAGGGCCCTATTATGGGGCGCCCCTGTACCGGGATGGTGTATTATATCGGGAAGAGCGTTATGTCACCGATGCTATCACAGATGATGCAGTGGAGTTTTTAAATTCGCACAAAGAGGCAGAAAAACCGTTTTATTTGCATGTGGCCTATACGGCTCCGCATGCGCCGTGGCTCAATAACCACCCCGAAGAATACACAAAGCTGTATGAAAACTGTCTGTTTGAATCTGTGCCGCATCTGCCGCGGCATCTGGACAGCATCTACCTGACGGATGAAGTAGCAAAAGATGAGCGGGCGAATTTGATTGGCTATTTTGCGGCTGTTACTGCCATGGATGTAGGGATCGGACACATTCTGGAGACGCTGGACGAACTGGGCCTTGCGGAGGACACGCTTGTGGTGTTTACCTCGGACAATGGGTTCTCCTGCGGACATCACGGCTTTTGGGGCAAGGGAAACGGCACATTCCCACTGAACATGTATGAGGAATCGGTGAAAGTGCCGTTCATCGCACGGCATCCAGGCCGTATCCCCGCTGGAGTTGTCTGTGATTCGCTGGTGTCTGCTTATGACTTTATGCCCACATTACTGGATTATTTGGGGCTAAAACCTCTTGATATGGCAAAACGTCCGGGCGTTTCCTTTGTACCGGCGCTTTTGGGCCAGGACTTTGAACGCCCCGGCGGGATTGTGGTGATGGACGAATATGGCCCCAACCGGATGCTGCGGGATCAACGCTATAAATATATTGCACGCTATCCGTATGGTCCAAATGCGCTTTATGACTTGAAGGCAGACCCCGGAGAGCAGGACAATCTTCTGGCACACGGCGGTTTCGAGGCGCTGGAGCAGGAGTTGCGCGGACGGCTGGAGAAATGGTTTGCGAAATACGTGAACCCGGAGATCGACGGCGCACGGGAAGCAGTGTTTGGCTCTGGCCAGATCGGGCTGGCCGGTCTGTGGGGGGCGGGTGTATCAGCCCATAGCTGCGACGACTATATCAAGAAAAATCCGAACTATGCGCTGTACCGTGTAAAATAGTACCGGAAATAAGATGGTGGGCAATGGGACTGACTGCACGAAAAAAGGCATATCCAGCAGAGAGATGCACGCCTTGCAACGTTTGGAACGTCACCGGACAGATAAAAGTATTTTAACAGCTGCCATGGCAGACACTGCGAAAAACGATCGCAAGGCGTATTGCGTTTTATCCAAAGAGAAAACATGAACACATTGCACTGTACAAACAGTCCCCGCGCGAAAAGGGGGCAGGCTTGCGGAATAAAGAAGATCAGACGTAGGGTACAAGACATACAAAAAAGCAACTATGCCGGAGGGACAGGAGCTGTTGTCATGACGTCATTGTGTGAAATTATTACAAAACTACTTGCGGACGCTTCTTTGAATATGCTTGGCTCAAATTGGATGCAGTATGTGAAAAAGGGACGAGAGGATTCATAAAATGTCAATGGTAGCATTTCTAGTCAGTTTTCTGGCATCAACAGCGGGTGCGATCTGCGGAATCGGCGGCGGAGTTATCATCAAGCCGGTTTTGGATCTGTTCCAGATGGCCAGCGTATCCACGATAAGTTTCTTATCGGGCTGTACAGTGCTCTCTATGAGTTTGTACTCTGTTGGGAGAGCGGCGGCGTCCCGTGATAGTGTTGTGGATTTCAAAACAGGGACGCCGTTGGCATTGGGAGCGGCTCTCGGCGGCGTTTTAGGCAAACAGCTGTTTACTGCTGTTAAAGAAGCGGCATCCAACCCGAATATGGTGGGGGGCGTACAGGCCGGCTGTCTGACGATCATTACAATTTACACGCTCGCTTACACTGTAAACAAAGCGCATATCAAAACACGCCGGGTGAGGGGGACCGTGCCCTGCGTAATAATCGGCATAACACTCGGTATTATGTCGAGCTTCTTGGGAATTGGCGGCGGACCAATCAACCTGGTGGTTTTGTACTATTTCTTTTCGATGTCCACAAAGGTGGCGGCGCAGAACAGCTTGTACATTATTTTGATTTCGCAGATTACAAGCGTTACGACAACATTGTTCACAAAAACTGTTCCGGAATTTGAATGGCTCTGGCTGGTTCTAATGGTGGCCGGAGGGATCGGCGGGGGTGCTGTAGGTAGGAAAATCAACAAGAAGATTGATGATAAGCATGTAGAGATTCTATTTATCGGGTTAATGTTTACCATTATCGGAATCAGTTGTTATAACACTTGGGCATTGATGAAATAGTGATCTTTTGCTTTATACTACATACATAATCATGCAAGCTGTGTTATGGCAGCAGCGGTGATAAAAACGGCAAATAAGCAGTATAAATTGACAGATAAACAACGGGATCGGGTGAAGAAATATTATGCACCAGTTTTATGTGATGCTTCTAAATGCGAACACACTGTGTTCCGAATTGAGCTGAGCCCTCGACCGGACGCTAATGTGTGCCCTTCCCGGTTTCGTGGACAGTAAAAATGAAGAAAAAACAGAAAGAAA
>OGXN01000751.1_pt1 | contig 37862 bp, 43 predicted proteins | sample 1576281 | NCBI WGS metagenome assembly OGXN01 (sample SAMEA3541494, study PRJEB24748) | human gut metagenome | biome: human gut; feature: human-associated habitat; material: faeces | place: China | collected 2012
TCAGAGGGGAAAATACAGGGTGGAAAAGGAAATTTTTTATTTTTCTGCACAAAAAAATACCCCTATGACTTCAAAATCGAAATCATAGGAGTATTTAGTCCTACCTACTCAGTGGGGTGTTTTACATTTTGTTTTACACATGTTATTACAGTGTTTTTCAGTTCGACAAGCTGAAATTTATCTTAGAAATTACAGCAATGTTATTTTGATAAACTTTCAAGAATTGAAATATCATGCTTATCTTTATCTCTTAATTCATAACCTGAATGGAAAACTCTTTGGCCTTTTAAGGATATACAAGGAATTGTTTTTCCTTCAAAAAAAGCACTACCAAAGTAATCTTTTTCAAACTCATACCAGCCACCCTCTAAATCAGCTTGTTTTGAAGTTCCGTCCTCACTTAAAACGAACGGGTGAATGTCTAAGTAACCAAGTTCATCACTATATAACTCTATTCTAACCGGTTTCCAGTCTGTATCAATTTTATAGCCCAGATTCAAAAGCACATTTAACAATTTTTCCGTATGTTGAGCATCAAAATTTATATCTATATCTCTATGAATTCTTGTTTGTTTACCAGCTAAAATATCTACACCCCATCCGCCATCCAACCAGTATGTAATTCCAGTATTTTCGAATAATTCTATTACTTTCATTAAATCTTCTTTTGTTGTTATTTCTTTTCTACCCATACAAAGTCTCCTTTACAACTTCTATATAATTGTTTAGTTAAGTCAATATCAATATCTAATTGCCAAGGCTCAAAATCAAAAATCATGGTCATCACACTCCTTTTTAAAATTCTAATTTATCATTTTCTTTCAGTATATCATAATTATAATCTTTCCACAAAACAAAAAATTTTAATTCCTACGGATTTTTCTACAAAGCATATAACCACATATTATTACACTTCATCAAAAAAACTTTCTCACCCTATATTGAAAAATCGTAACTGAATATCCGACATTCTATCCATCAATAGTTTCTCTTTAACAAATATCATCTTAGTACGGTATCCTGTTCCATCTGGTGTAAGTTTTACTACACTTATTATAACTTCAAAAGCAAACGCCCAAACTGCTTTCTTATTAAAAAAACTTAGAAGAGACATTCTCCTCTAAGCCTTTATACTTTATCATAGAATACTTTTTACTTTTATATTTCCTCATGGTCACGATGCTTTTTTCGCTTAAATCCTACCTTTTGAACACAGGATATTACATGTAAAGATTTTACCCCCACTAAAGACTCTTACCTCACCTCATAAACAACCTTCACAAAAACGCCTCTTTTGTTACATCTATATGTAAAGAACTATCTGCTTTTTTACATTTAAAACACGCTATACCAAATTGTAAAGATTTTACTTTCAAATTTATTTATAAAAAAAGCTGTAAGATTCCACTATTAGAATTCTTACAGCTTTCATTCTCATCATGTCACATCCCTAAATTATAATTATTTATCTTGTAACACTCACACAAAAATCTATGGGTTATTTTCGGGTTATTTCTTCCACACAAATACCTTCCAAGTATTGATTTTACTGACTTTTTAAGGAGTTCTTCAAAGAGTGCCGTGGCATATAAAGAGAACAGCAATCTTATTTTCAACCGCTCCAAATCTAGGTTTTATAGGGGTTTGTGATATGTTTTGTGTCATTTTTTCTCCTTTCGAGACTTTTCCCAGAGCTGGTCTGGGTATACTTTTGATACGCAGATGTGATACAAAATGTGATACGGAGCACTGCTGTATCACATCGTATTTTTTAAGCAATATCAGGCTCTTCTTCATATTCATCATCATACATATCAGGTATGTAAGTCTCTTGCTCTTTATCGTGTTCATACATCGTGTATTGTTTCGTGTTCAAACTTTCCGTGATTCTTCTGTACTCATCCGTCACGTTGTTAGACTCGACATGAGTATAAACATTAAGTGTTACAGAGATATCTGAGTGACCCATAATGTACTGTAAAACTTTCGGTGTCATTCCCGCGCTTGCCATGTTCGAACAAAATGTATGCCTCGCCACGTGAGGTGTAACATCTTCTAACTCATCTTTGTAAATTCGATTAAATTTCTGCAACGCCCATCTGAAATGATTTTCCCAGTGCTGTGCGACCTCGAGATTTCTGTTCTTATCAAAGAAAAGAAATCCTGATACCGACATTTTCTTATCCAATGATTTTACGACAATTTCTTTATCAAAATGAGGTCTCTTTTTTATGATATTTCGAAAAGCTTGTTCAACGTCGTTGCTCATCGGTACATATCTTTCACCCGCTGTGGTTTTCGTCGTATCTTCTACATAGTAAGTATTTTTACCATTCACCATACCTCGTAACAGTTGTTTGTGTACATGAATTGTATGATTTTTAAAATCCAAATCTCCAAGCGTCAGTCCACAAAATTCACTGATTCGCAAACCTGTATTGAATAGAATGTATGTACCATCATAGTATTTTCGAAATTTCCTATCATACTGTACAAATCCAAGAAACCTTCGCATATCTGCTCTAGTCAATGCTTCTCTCGTCCTACTTCCACCGTATCGCTTTTTTAACATGGTGAAATCAAAAGCGTTGTCGCGCACCCACCTGTTTTTCTTCGCCATCGTGTACGCAGGTCTTAATATCCCTCTGAGAGTCTGCAAGGTGCTGTAGTTCTTGCCTCGTTTTTCATGCAATTCATCGAACCAGAGCAAAGCTTCACTCTCTGTAATATCCTTGATTTTCTTCTTTCCGAAAGCTTCAGTCTTCATGAAATTCAGTTGTGTCCGATACCCAGATTGTGTTGTCGCTTTTACATCTTTCCAGCGAGTCTGTATGTATAGTTCCATCAATTCATACAAACTCATGTTTCCACCACTAGAGTTAAGTCCCTCTATTAAGTCTTTCTGTACCTGAGCTTCTTTTTCTCGTAAAGATTCTCCGCTCCTTTGATTTTTTCCGACTGGAATTTTGTCGTTAGCCGTTAGTGTCCAAGAATATATCGTACACCATTTGTCGTCATTATCCTTGTATCTGTATTTATAACGACCTTTCTTTTCATCCCAGTATTCTCCTGTTTTCAGTTTCCTTCCTTTTGAATCGTATCGTTCTGCCATTGTGAATTCTCCTTTTCGATATCTTATTTGAATAGTGATTCCCAAGTTTCTTTCACAAATGACGTGTATCATGAATCAATCATAACATTTTCTAACACAAAGTGTCAACATATCACGCCACACTACAACATATTACAGCAAGCCACCTCATATAAAAAATTCCTACGGAATCGGGTGTTTATCTACCTTACTGGTCTATATATCACGAAAAATCAAGTACAAAAGGAGAATGAATCATGGAAAATAATAATGTAAAATTTACGAAAATGAGATACGCCTTTACGACAATGGAGCCTACTCCATCAAACATCATGACAGACTATGAGACAACACGTGACGATATATTACAACATATTTATCCTGTACTGGTACATCAAAGTCGTGTTCCGAATGATGTAGTGGCACTACGCATCGAAGGTCTTGTCGGATTAAGAGTGATGTTTTTGTTAAGACAGACAAAACAGTTATTAAGTAAAACAACTCAACTCAAGTACAGAATTAAACCAGCAGACCTTGTGGAATCACTGAATAGAAATCCTTACAAATTCAAGTTCGCGAAACTGTCCGAGTTGTTAGGTCTCGACCATCAGGACGACATGAAAATGTATGTGTTGACGAACACTGAACAAACATACGGTTCAGGTCTTATCGTACATGATAAGGTTTTGAGACACATCCTCGACACAGTCGGAGAAGACATCTATATTCTCCCATCTTCTGTTCACGAACTGATTGTGATTCCTTCATCTGTAGTAGATGATGAAAGTTGTTTACCCCATATGGTACATGAAATAAATCAAACAACAGTTGAATCAAAAGACAGACTATCAGATGACGTATATCATGTCAATTACACGACAATGAAATTCCGTACAATCGTATATCAAGAATAGAAAGGAAGTGCAACAATGAATAAATTTATGCAGAAGTTATCAGATATGTTGGAGCAAGGTCTTGAAACATACGCTACATCTGAAAAATATACAGAATTACTGCGTACAATGAGTAAATTTCACTCGTATAGTGCTCAAAACTGCTTGTTGATTCTTGAACAGAATCCGCAAGCCAGCTTCGTTGCTGGTTTCGATAGCTGGAAGCGCAATTTTCACAGATATGTCAAGAAAGACTCTCACGCAATCATGATAAAATCACCGTGTCGATATAAAGTAAAAGACGAAGCTACAGGTGAGGAGCAGGAAAGGCTAGGATTCAAAGCGTCCTATGTTTTCGACATATCCTGTACGGCACAGATACAGGGCAAGCCTCCTGTCCAGATAGGAGTGGAAAATTTACAAGGTTCTGTCCAAAATTTTTCGGATTTGCTACTCTGCCTGACATCCTGTGCGGATATTCCGATACACTATGAAAAGATTAAAGGAAAAGCGAATGGATGCTACACAGAAAAAGATGATTCACCTTGTATTATCATATCCGACTCTCTCTCCGAAATCCAAACCATCAAGACGCTCATCCACGAAATCGTGCATAGCCGTCTTCATTCTTCAAAACATACAGAAAAATCTGAAAAGAAAAAGACTCGTGACCAGCGAGAACTTGAAGCAGAATCTGTAGCGTATATCGTGTGTTCTCATTTCGGTATTGACACATCCGACTATAGCTTTCCTTATATTCTTTCATGGTCAGCAGAAAGATTTCGAGAAATCCTAAAAGACTCTATGACAGACATTCAGAAAGTTTCTTCTTATATTATAGAAAAGACGAACGAAGCTATGACTCTTCAATTTCCTGTATAACGTAAAATAGGAGGTAGTCAAAATTGACTACCTCCTACAATTTTATATTCGTTACAAAATTTGATTCACTCGTCGCTGCACCGCATCAGCGACACTTGCGCCAAATTTTCTTACAAGTGCATTTCTTCGTGCACTTCCGTTTCCGTATGCGCCTCGGATAACGTCGTGCGCGATTTTGTCGATGTCGACGGATTGTGCGCCTGCAAGTCTGTTTACTTCTGCTTGTACTGTGTTGTAGTTGTAACCTGCCGATTCCAAGCGGGATTTTCTGTCGGAACCGTTTCCCCATTTTCCCTGCAAAACCTCACGCGCAATTTCGTTAACAGGTTTAAGCTGGGGCTTCGCTGGTGCGCCTGAAAGCAGTCTGTTCACCTCATTTTGTACGGCGTCGAAATCATAACCTGCGCTTTGCAGTCTGTTTTTACGGTCTTCGCCATTGCCCCAAGCACCCGAAATTACTTCTTTTGCGATTGTTGTAATATCTTTTTTGTTTGGTTTCTGTGGCGGTACAGGTGTATTTCCAGAAGCCTGTGCGTAGCGAGGTCTTGCGAAGCCTCTGATGTTGCCGTGTCCAATGCGGATATTTCTACGTCCTACACGTTCGTTCATATTTCCTTCGATTACTGTGATAGTGTATCCCGATACAGATTCTACGATGCCGATGTGGTCACTGTAACCGTTGTTTGGTTGTACACTTGTATCCCAGTTATACAAGATAATGTCTCCTGCTTTTGGTGTAATCGTTCCGTCCTCAATCCAAATTCCCATCTGCTTAAAGATATTTACGTGCTGTTCACATCCGCACTCACGCCCGATAAGGTCTGAGCATCCTGCTTTGATTCCACAGGCAGAAACGAAAGTGTCGCACCACTCATCCGAGTATCTGACCGCATATCCGCGAGGAAGTGGCTTCGTGCTGTTGTACAGGTCAATAATTTTCTTGAAACTTCCGTCGCGCTCATTGCATCCTAACCATCCCCGAGCTACATTAAGTAAATCTTGCGCTGTTCTTCCCATAGTTGTTTCCTCCTTGTTATCTGTGGTGTCCATTTTCCAGTTCATATCGACTTTGCCTTGAATGCCAGCAACTTGTCCATCAGATGTGTACTGATGATATAAACAAGGCAAATCTGCGCTTCCGCTATAATCAGCCAGCCATAAATCGTAGTTCTTCAAGAAATCCAAGCCATACTGATGCTTCGCGTAGTCGAGATTCGTGTACAGTCCGACACGATAGCCTGCTTTGGTTACCGCATTACAAAAAGCTACAGTAATCTCTTTAATATCTTGAGATGTAAGCGTGATTCCGTGCGTCCTTTTCGCATGAGTCACTGTGTCGTACTCTAAATCGCACCACACCGTGATTTCATCCTTCCGTAATTGCGCGCTCTGGATATTTCGTAAACAGCTTTCTGCGTTCAAGCGTCCTGTCTCCGCGTTGCTTGTAATTCTGTCATTCATCATGTAGATAAAGTGATATACACCCGAAATCGGAATTCCCCACGTTCTACATCCAAAGACGTAGTCCATGAATTTCTTGTCCATTGTTTGTCTGTATCCCTCTCGAAGAATCACGAATTTAACATCGTCCGACATCTTCACTTTCTTAAAGTCAATGTCGCCCTGCCAATAGCTGATATCGATTCCTTTTTGCTTCGACATATATAAAACCTCCTTTTTTACACAAAAATTCAATATAAAAAGTGCTGGACGGGTATAGACAGGTTATGAACCCGTCGACAGTAAGCCCGCGCCAGCACTGCGTTTTCTAAAATTTACAAAAGTAATAGATTTATACCCTTTTTAAATCCTGATACACACTAGGTTTAAACGTGACAGGTTGGACGGGTAATCATACAGAAAAAGTCTTTACTATGTATATATACATCAATATACATAAGGATATATTGATTTAAAAATTACTTTCTTATACTCTTTTATAAAATATACCCGTCCAACCTGTCCAACGTATAGAAAATCCTGATGTACACTAGGAAAAGTCTTGACGGGTAACTGGACGGGTTACAAATATTACCAGTCCAAATTGATGGTGTATAGCTGAAATCCCTGATGGGTACTGGGTTTTCGCATTTTTCACAACCCGTCCAAGAGAAATACTCTTACTGATTTTTTCTGTATTTCATTGTGGAAACACCAAGCAGTGTTCCTAAGAAAGTCGACAGAGCAGTAATCGTTCCGACAATTGCCGTTGTCGTTCCTTCGTCAACGATATTCCACAAAGGCAAAATAACTGAAACGAGAGTTGCTAAGGCTGGAAGCGCAATGAGCGCAAGCCATTTGAGAATTTCGTATACTTTGTTATCTAACATAGTGTTATACCTCCTGTTATGTAATATATTTTTTTGTATTTATATTGTTACATCTAACAATCTTCTGAGCTTCCACCTGTCCTGACGGACAGGTCGGTCACTCTACGAGACAAGCAGTCAACTCTCCCTTCGAGCTTGTAAGTCCTTTCAATGACACGATTATGAGCATCTACCCTATCAGATAAAGTCCTGATTCTTTCGTCCTGTACAGCATTATGCTGTTCGAGTTGCGACATAATGTCGCGTTGCTGTTGCTCGAGCTGAGAAGAGATTGTTAAGTTTTGTTGTGTAAGTTGTGACGATGTGTCGTCCCGTGATTTTTTCTGTCCGAAAATCACCGTACAGATTGTTCCCACCAAACCAAGAGACGATGTAATAATCGCCACTAAAACCGATGAGTCCATCGGTATCACCTTCTTTCTTCTAGTTAGTTTGTACGCCGTACCTGTCGACAAGTTCCTTAATTTCCTGATGTTTGAGCAATTTTTGCGTCTGCCCGTGATTCAAGTTTTCGAAAATCAAATCCAGCGCAGTTTTCGTTTCTTGTTTGCATTTCTCCACAGCGAGAGACAATTCCATGATTGTTAAAACAGTGTTCTTTTCTAACATTAGATTTCTACCCCCAGTTCCCTTAATTTGTTCTGATAATCCTCGATGGTCGCTTCTGGTTGAGGAATTTTCCTATCAGTTTCTGTGTATTTCCGATTTGCGCTTTTCGGGTCGATTGCTTCTGTATAGTCGCTCTCAGGTGAACCGCCGTGGATATAAAATCCTGAATCGCTATGCGATTTTACAAGTCCATTCTGTAAATCTTCATAAATAATCATATCCTACACCTCCACATATTCTGATAAAGGTTTAATTTTATCAGCTTTGCTACTCCAGTTCGTAGCGGTTTTATACTGTTCCACCAGCTCATCCGCAACATAAATCGATGTCAAACTGCCTCCCCAGTCCGAAAGTCCTGAAACAGGGGTTACCTTCTCAGCACTTCGAATAACGATGATTTTCGGAAGTCCGCCAGAACGTGATAAAGATTCGATTGTGCCACCGCCAGCAATGTCAATCGTTTCTAACGCTCGACATTGCTGAAATGCGTTAAGACCAATAGAAGTTGCGCTAACACATTTTACCTTTTTCAAACTTCGTGCCATATAGAATGTATATGCCTCAATTTTTTTGAGGTTTGGTAAAATGACATTTAAGATTTGATAATCTTCATAGAAAGCATTCGTTTTGAGCGAAACGACATCTTCATTTTCGAACGTATAAGGTTCACTGTGAACAGCAAGCACATCGAGCAAACTGTTGTATTTTTCCTGTGGAACTCCTGCACCTGCGCTTGTCACATTTACATTGACAGATGCAAAAGATTTTACATCGTGTGTTCCATTTTGTGTGATTTCTTTTGTTCCAGAAGGTTCTGGAACCGCAGTTACGATATGAACATTTTTAAAAGATGTTACATCCTCTGTGACCTCTCCGTTTTGCGAAATCGAAATTTCTTTCGTTCCGACAGGTGTAATCCCAACAGGCACCTCAACCTTCGCCTGCGCGAATTGCGCCACATCGTGTGTGCCATTTTCGGTGATTGTCTTTGTACCCTGCGGGGTGATACCTGTTGATGGGACATTGACGTTGATTTGCGCTGTTGCGAAAGCTTTTACATCTTCTGTAGTCGTGCCGTTGCTTGTGATAGTCACCACTTTTTCGCCTGCTGGCTCTGCTGGAATCGGAACAGCTACATTCACTTCTGCTTGCGCGAAAGACGCCACATCGTGCGTTGTTACGCCATTTTCGGTGATGGAGATTTGCGTTTTCCCTGTCGGTGCCTCGGGAATCGGCACCTGAACATCTGCTTCTGCGAAAGATGTTACATCGTGTTTCCCGTTGCTCTTGATGATTTTCGTGCCTACGGGAGTGATTCCACCCCCGCCTGTGTCAGATGCAGTTTTCTTTTGGATAATGTCTAAGTAATAGTCTAAATGCTTCATGAAAATTACCTCCCTTTTACGCAGTCCACTCAATCCATTCGTTTTCAGAATTCATGATATAAGTTTTACTGTCTTCGAGACAGGTCATAATCGAACCAGCGTAGAATTCGACACCGTCGGCGATGTCTTCGACCGTCTTTCCGTTTTTCGGTTTCGTATTCGCTTCGACAGTTGTGTCACATTGAAGCACTACTCTCATACGGTTTGCTTCATGCTCATCGATTCTCTCTTTGTTGATACAGATAATCATAGTTTGTTACCTCCTATATATAAAAAATTTTATTGTAAAATTATACAAGTTGCGTTTCTAATAACTCGCACTCTATCTTCCGACAGATTCTTGCTGACAAATCCAGTTGTACAAACATATGATGCGTTACTATTTGTGCCAGAGCACTGTAGTATCATCATTTCCATAGATACCACATCTCCCACGATTTTCTTTACATCACATCTCATCTGGAAAGTACAAGCAAGACTGATATGCTCGTGTATCTCATCATTGATTACAATCTCGCCTTGCATTGATACGATAAATCTGCTTCCTACTTTCAAAGCATTGACTGGAAAAGTACCAGAGTACAAAAGGAGCTTGAGAGGCTGTTGCTTCGCATATCGAAACGGTGCAGTTGATGATGTGATGTTGTATGGAATAGTCCATTGCAAATCATCAGCATACTTATCGTGTGTGGCAATATATTGCTCGAAAAACAGAATCGGAATCTTTGTTCCACCACCACTCTCCTGCTGTTTATACACGAAGACTGGATGCCTGTTGATGGTTGCAATCTCTTCCATCTCTTTTCCTTGGTCATCTACGATTGTTCCGTTTGGTTTCCAGTTTTCGGGATGTGCTGGGTCGTAACCTGTCGGATAATTCTTTTGCTTCACGACAGTCTTTTGTGAGAGGTCGTCTGTACGAGTAAGTGAGCGATTTACATTATCGATGAAAATTGAATTTTTGCGCTCGAGAAGCTCGGGAAAAGTTGGCTTCGGATTTCCAACAACAAGGCGCACGATTCTTTCTCGGAGAGAATCATATTCAATCTCCGTCACTTTCAGTTTTTTCTGGATGTGTAAATCCACATCCTCGATAGTCACAAGGTCGCACAACTCGATGCAGTCTAAAAAGTCTGTTTTCACCTGTGGCACATCAATAGAATAAGAACAATAGCTGTTCAAGTTATTTCGCTCATGGTCTCTCATGTATCTCTGCGCTTCTGAAATCATCTCGGATTTCGTTGGCGATTGTTCGAAAACCGTTGATAAATCAAGCTTGACGATACGATGATAATCATATTTTTTATCACTGTATACGATTCCATCGGACGATTCGTCATAGTCTCTAAGACTTTTTTCCATCTGTCCACCAGTAACAGGATTTCTCCCGCGCCACACTGGACAAACGGCTGTGACGCTCTGCCTATCTTCTTCAAGAAAAGTCATGCGCTGGACATTCGAACCTGTCCTCAGTTTTACGCCAGCGTCTGTTCCGCGCTGTTTCAAGAAAGACGCATTGAACATATCAAACAGGAAATCGCCACAGTCTCCATATCCAGCGACTACATATTTTCCATCATCTGAAAGCGTCATCTTACGAGATAAAATCCCGTTCTGTCCTTCGAAAAAATCGAATAGATTATCACCTACATTACAGTCTGGTGAATAAAGAACAATGTTATTATCGTTCAGATATTTTTTTACATCACTTTCTGTAACATCTGACATGAAGTGAAAGTCATCGATTCCAATGATGTTTCCGCGCATATTCGTTTCGATACTTTCGAAAGTTGTTTTTGGGTCAACCAAAAATAATGTGGTTCTGTTGAAAACCGCATATTTCAGTCTTCGAGATACGTGCTCTGCTGTTACATGCATCATATTTCCTGTACATTCCACTTCTACAATGTCGAAAGGCTGACATTTATTTTTGTACGGAATTTTACAAAAAATGATGTTACCCATCTTGAGATGTTCAGATAACTTTCCTTGTATTGGATACTCTAAAACCACTTGATATGTAGAATTTCTCTTTTCCGTCACTCTACAAGAAATGGCATCAGAAAGTCTTCCGATACCATTTCTTGTAAAAAATTTTTCATTTTTGTCGTATAAAATTGGAATCATTTTATAACATTCCTCCTTTATTACAAATCAAACCAACGGGGTTGGATTCTTACTGTACATCCGCTTGCGCCGACTAAATTTGTGCCTTTATGCAATGTAATCTGTTCAAGTGTCGCAGATACAAATTTATTCGCTAAGACATTCGCTGTCTCTGATTCCGTCCAACAATTCATCGTCTCACAATCGAACAAGATTTTTCCGCTTGCTCCTGCTGTTACCGTAATCGTCTTGTCATTGATAGTCACCGTTCCAGTTCCCGAAATCTCGATTAAAGGGTAGCATTCATGTCGTGTAGGATTTTCGATTGTTCCACTACTCATCCATACAAGTCCACTTTTTCTGTATCGCTGTGGTTTCGCATCGAAAACGACATCGAATTCCCCGACGCGGTGAATCACTTTCACCTGTGGTTCCAACGCACCTGCAATACGCGCCATGTATTTGTGATTCGGATGGTATGTATCCTCAAGCCAGTAATATCTATCTGAATGCGCCATCAGAAAATCTCTGAAATCGTCGAAATCTGTTTTAAAAGTATGTGCCAGCCAAGCATTATACACGATGCGCCGATTCATGAAACATTTGTTATCTGAAATCAAGTCGCCGTTCCTGTGAGGGATGTGGAAAGTTTCCACATCTCGCTCAGACGAGTTGTACACCTGATAACCAGAGATTCCGACACCGAAATGTTGTGTAGATTGTCCATCTAAAGTAAATTTTCCTTTTGTCATATATCGTGTACTCCTTTCCTATGATAATGATTTTCTAATCCAGTTTGTCACTTCACTCCACCAACCATTTTGTTGTTGGTTCACGGTTAAGTTCATGTTTGTTACAGAAGGATATTTACTTCTGTCGGTGTCGCTCGGGTTATAATCCCATTTCGACACCTGCTTATTTGACGACTTGATTTCTTGTGGATTCAGTACAGAATTCATACCATTTTCAATCCCGTTTGCAATCGATTTTCCGATTTGCTCACCTGCATCTTCTGCTTGCGACTGCATATCCTCGCTTTTGATTCGTTCCAGTGATTTCGAAATTGCACTATCAACAGCACTTGTCAAATGCTCTCCTGTCATACCGCTCGCCATGAGAATTTCGTCATTCAACATCGCTAACTTAAATGCTTCACCAGAATTGCTTACAATAGAAACCATACTGTCCATTCCTGATTGAAGTGATGTTTCCGTACTCGCTGTAACATCTGCGAAACCGCTCATTGCTGTCTCGAAATTTTGGAATGATGAAAGAAGTGTATCCACTTCACCGTTTCCATTTTCCATTGCTGTCCAAAGTTCTGCCAGAACTCCTGCACCAGCCATACCCTGCTGGAGCATAGTGTTGACCATCGTACGGAAGGATTCGTCTGTCTTGTACCTTTCAGACTCTACAAGATTTTTCGCATTATCGCTGTACGCTGTGTATTCCTCTGACTTTTCCATCAGTGAAGCAGACAGCTCTTCAAGCGAACGTTGTGCTTCCGTCTTTGTCGCATCGAAGATTCCTGCAATACCCGACATACTCTCCTCAGTCGCAGTTTTCAGTGTTGCCATTTGGCTGGCGTACTGCTCCGTCTCAGTGTTGAGGTCTGTGAATTTCGAAATGTCGTCTTTTGCTTCACTCGTTTTCAAGTCTACATTCTGAACGAAATTGTCGAGATATTCCGCAGAATCGATGCCAGAAAGCATGATTGAATTCGCAATCTGCCTGAAAGCCTCGTCGTTCTGATATCGTGCCGATTCCAATACAGCGTTGACATTTTCGTTCCACAGTTTGTATGCATCAGCATTTGAAATCAAGCCATTCGACATTGTTGTCCATGTGGTCTCATCATCTTTTTGTCTCTCTTGGAAGAGTGATGATACAGAATTGATTGAGTTGCTCACTTCATCTCGGTATGCTTGCCATGCTCCCATACTATCTGTAAGAGAGATTACTTCTTGTCCAAGTCCGCTCATTACAGTGTCATAGCTGTTCTGCCATACAACTACAGTTGTATCGAAAAGATTCCGAAGTGCTTCCTCTTCTTCTGTAAAAGAGTTACGGAAACTTTCGATATCTCCGTCGAAACTTTTCAGCTTGACACCCAAATCCACATATTTCTGAGCGTATGCGTCAACCTCTGCTCCTGCACCAGTCCAAGATTCAGCAGACTTTTTCGTTGCTGTTGCATTTGTATCCATCTGTACAGAAGATTCTTGAATTGCTTTTTCGAGTGCTTTCACTCTTTCTTCTGATGCAATATAAGAGTCGTTCAGCTCGTGTTGCTTGTCGTTCAGCTCGTCATACTCTTCCTTTAATCTATAGAAGAGTTCCGTGTCGACAAGTCCGTCAACAGGATTCAGGTTGAGCCAAGCTTTTTTGAAAGGGTTCATTTTCTGAAATTCCTCAAGCGAGCCGATTCCCGCTTTTGCAAGCTCTTTTTCCATCTGTTTCTTGAGCTCACCCATACGGGATTTTGATACTTCGAAGTCAATCTCCGCTTCAACTTGGTCTTTCTTTAAAGAAAGTAAAATTTCTTTCCGAGCTGTGTCCTCGATTTTCTTCATGTATGTATCCATATAAGAAGAAAGGTCTTTAATTTCTTGACCTTTTACATGAAATTTCTTCGTTGATTTATCAATAGACAAATCCAAGTCTGGATACACATCATTCAGTTTTCGCACTTGGTCTTCCATAAGCCCAAGTTCACCAATCGTGAAATAACTTTGTTTTCCAAGTTTCGATAAGGAATCTACAAGTGGTTGAGCCACCTGCGCTTTTCCAAGCACTTCCAAATTATTTGATTTATCTACAGTCTCAGCTAATCGGTTCTTAATATCGTCAAGCTGTTGGGTATATGTGTCAGAAGTATCAAGCAAGTTCGCAAGTGAAGCATCCGCACTTTTCATGTCTTCGACATACTTATCACTTGCCATTTGCAAGCCTTTCAGCACTGCTAAAGAACCTGCTACAAGTGCCACATAAGGTCCCGCACTCTTCGCCATGCTTGCAAAAGATTTTCCTGTAGCACCTACACTAGAAGCTGTGACGCTCGCTACATCCGCTACATCATCAGTCGCATCTGCTACAGTGTGAAGCGTTTGAGCAATGTCTTTTGCCGTTTTCAGTCCGTCCAAAGCTGTTTTTACAGCAAAAATTTTCGGAGCTAAGATGCCACAGCCTGTCGCAAGCAGACCAACCACACCGACAGTCTTTTTAACCACATCTGGTGTATCTTCTAAAGTTTCGTTCACACCTGATACAATATCTGCGAAATCTTCAACTAAAGGTGCTACAGCTCGGAAACCGTCTTTTGTAAGTTTTCCTAAAGCTGATTTCAGGTTCGATACAGCTACCGTGATATCGTCTGTACTGTCGACAGTCTCGTCAAATGTCTTATCTACACGTCCAGAGATTCCTGATAAGTCGTTCATGTTTTCGATAAGATATCTGAAATCGATATTACCAGAAGCAATTGCGTCTGCAATTTTCGCAAAAGCATCACCAAAAAGTTCCTGTGCTGATGCCATATCTTCTGTAGTCACAGTTCCATCTTTCAAAGCATCGTTCACTCTAAGAAGTTCAGATTTGAAATCTTTTCCGTTTTCCATACAGTTATCGTATGCAGTTTCAAGTGATGAAACAGCACCTTCCGCTTCGATACCAGCTTCCATTAAAGAGCCCATGAAGCGAACGGCACCAGAAGAAGATAAATCCAGCTTCTTAAAAGCATTTGCATTGGTCAAAGTGTTTTCAAGCACTTCGTCAATCTGTACACCTTTGTCTTGAGCAGAAGCAAGCAGTGTATCAAGAAGAGTGTCCGCACCTTCCATTCCGTCTCCAAAAGCAGTAAGCACTCTACCTGCTCCACGCAAAGTTTCCGTGACATCTTCGTCCGTGATTTTCGCAAACTTGACCATCTTCGTAGAAAGCTGTTCTACTTCTGTGCTCGGAGCTTTAAACCTCTGACTTACAGCACCTACAGTATCAGCAATTTCCGACATTTCCGCTGGAACATCTGAATAAATGTTATTGATGATATGCTTGTACTGCTCCAAATCCTGTCCTGTTGCACCAGTCTTTTTCGCAATGAGGTCGTATGCTTCATCAATCTGTTGTGCTGATTCCCAAGCAACCTCTGCTAGTGCTTGAAATTTCTCTGCCACATTGTCTGCATACTCGACAATCATATCAGTAGTGAAAAACTCCGCAGTCGCACTCGTAAGGTCTTCTACAGCTTGTGTCGTGTCGGAAGTTGTCTCTTTGACATCATGAGAAGTTTCTTTGACCTGTTTTCCCATCGCATCGATAGAATGAGCTGTTGCGTCAGCAGAATTACGAGCCTCTTCGAGATATCTATCATTTTCAGCAATTTCAGAAGACAGCTTCATTACAGAAGTTTTCGTTTCATTGAGCTGTCTCTGCCATGCCTGTACAGAATCTCCTGCTTTCGCATATGCTGTTTGTGCCCGCTTCACAACATTCTCGAGCTGTTCCATTTCAGAGCGTTGCTCTTCCACCTGTTTTACAAGTAATACATCTGCATTATCACTTTGCTGTTTTTCCAACTCTTCTAAAGCTTTTCTTGCACTAGCAAGCTGTTCTTCGTATCCTGATAAAGAAGAGCCTGCTTTTTCATAGTTCTTTTGAGCATTTTCAAGAGCATCTTGTAAAGTGTCCTGTAATTTTGTACTTTCAGACAATGTCTTTTCTAAAGTGCTGTGCTTTGCTTCCAAAGCTTCTACACTATTTGCTTGACCTTTAAATTGTTCTGTAACCATGCTCATTTCTGACCGCATGGTCTTTAGAGATGCATTACAAGATTGCACCTGTCGTTTAAATTGCGACTCTCCATCCAAGCTGATTACAGCTCCGATTTTTCGCTTGTTCGTTGCCATTTTTGCACCTCCGTTTTATATTTATTTCGTTAATCTATATTCCAAATCAGTTGTTTTACAACCGAATTTTGTTGTCGTTTCCATTGCAGAATAAGTTCCTGCATTCTCCAAAATGATTCTCTTTGAACCTCTTGTCGTGTGAGTCCGATTTGAAGTCCTACAAAAAGAATCCATGCGAAATCAATTAAGCACTTGTGCTCGCTATCTCTGTATCCGTCTTCTTCTTGCTTCTTTTTGGTTGATTTTTCTTCTTTTTTTTTCCAGCAATACAGCTTGAAAATTCTTTGTATACAATCAATGAAAGTTCGCTAATTGTGTAGTCGTCCTGTTGTTTTAGGTCGGTGACCGTTGGAATTTGATACTGTCCATTCGTGATGCTTTTCGCTTCTTCCATCATCCAAATCAAAGATTGAATGACCAAGCTGATATTCGGGATTGTCCATCGTCCTGTGGATGTATCCATAACTCCGTCAGCATCGATACGAGGTTTGAATCCCTTGATTTCGTATTCCGCAATTTGAATATCTCCTACTTTGTCCTGTATCTTCTCTAAGACAAGGAGGTCACATCTCAAAGGAAAGCTATCCCCTCTGAACGAAAATTTCGACATCGTCTCATCTGATAAAATCATCTGTAAAAGTCTCCTTTCTCCTCATAAATGAGGATTTTTGGGTTTGAAAGTACAAAAAAATATACAAGAGCAGTTGTTACACTACTCTTGTATAATCATGGTTTAATTTATTTTAGGAGCGTTTTCTTACGCCCCTCCGTGCTTTGGGAATTTTTTCTTCAAGTAGTCGAGTGCTTCCTGCTCGGTATCGAAACATTCCTCAAATTTATACACACCATCTGCATTAGGAAGTGCTGTTCCCTCCGTGCTTGGTGTAGTAAATTGAGTGCTCTCGCCTCTCGTCTGAATCTCAGTGCTTGGGTCTTTCCACTGAGTTCTCGGGAAAGCCTGTACCTCGAAAAGTCTCTTTCCGTCCACCTTTTTTACACCGATGACACCGAATCCAACGTATTCAGCCACATCGTCAACATTGTACGCGTACTCCTTGTAAGTTCCGCTTCCAGCTTCCTCTTTGTGTCCGAACATCGTCTTTTTACAAGCGTCTGGGATATCTGTAGTACCTAAGCTCAATGTTGCGCTAGTTACCGCTTTTTCAGATTCAGCGAGAACATCATCACCATAAAGCTGTGCTTCTGCTGTGTTTGGTGACATAGAAAAGCTGACAGCTTTTCCGAACGGAACACCGTCCAAGTAATTTCCGCTGTTGACTGTATCAAGTGGGAAAACCAACGGTTTTCGTAATCCAATATAAGCCATAGTTATACCTCCATTTAATGAATATTTTTGTTAGTTATTTTATATAGAAATGTCGTCTTCAAATTCGAAAACGATATGTCTAACTTGTCCTTTTTCCACTTCGTTGAGTGGAATTGATGGATATGTAAAACCTTGTTGGAACAGGGCTTTACACAATTTATTTTTGATTTCAAAGAAATTTTGCTGTGCTGGTAAGTACAAATGCACCTGCAAATCTACAACAATATCACTCGGAGAGTCGTCTCCGAAATTGTCTGGCATTTCGTTCACCGTGTTATATACAACATAGGTTTCTTCACCTTGCGTGTTAAAGTCTGGATAAGCAGGAAGCTTGAGTGCTTTGCAAGCTTCCATGATTTTCTGATAACTTGTCATTCTCTCAAACCTCCTACAGTCCTTGTCCTTCAAGATATTTATTAAAAGTTTCTTGCATCGAATCGCAAACATCGTCATGCGTCGCGCGAACCGCGGGAGTGATAACAGGTGTTGCTGGCTGATTATGCTCGCGTACACCAAATTCAAGATATGCCATTTTTTCCATGTTTCGGATTCCAGTTTTCCTATCAACTCCGCTTGCACCTACGAAGATGCTGTATCCATCTTTGTTTTTCGATGCCTTTTGCGCTTTGATTGATTTCACCATCGCACCTGTTTTCTTGTGAGGTTCAGAAAGCTGTATGAGCTTTTTCTCCACAATCGGCGCGGATTGCTCTAAAGCGACGGGTGCGAGTGCGTCGATATCTACAGAAGTAAGTGAGGTCATGAGCTCGTCTAAGGAGACATCTGTTTCAAATTTTGCCATGGTCTCTCACCTCGCAGGTCAACTCGATTTTGTTTGATTTTTCTTTCTTGTGCGTGCGTTTGATGTCATAAATGGTCTCGTCGGATTCGTCCACGAGATAGCCTTGCTTGTTGTAACACGCGCTGTCGATTTCGAAAATGCAGGATACGGTATATCCGAGCTGGTGCGCCATGAGCTCATCGGAACGGGTCGTGTCCATTTTTCGTGCTGGGATACCTTTGATAAAGGTTTTGTTGTGTGTGACAAAACCGTCTTGGTCTTGAGTGATTTCATCTGCGCTCGGAAGTGAGATTGATGTATACATATATTTCTACACCTCCTGCACAGGTTCAAGCGAGAGCTTGAATACTTTCTTATGATACATTGTAAGATATTTTTCTGTATCAGACCTGTCATCTCCGCGAAATGCTTTGATGTAAAGCACGATACAAGTTAATACCCGTGGATTTACACTCGTATCAAAAGAAAGAAGACTTGCGGAAACTCCCGCAGTCCTCATTTCCTCGATACAATCATTGATTAAATCCTGATATTCTGAGTCATATGTTGTAATCGATGCGGGGATTCCGCATCGTGATTTTACCTGTTCAAGCATAGTCACCATGCTTTTCCCTCCCTACATCTTTATTTTGCGACTTTCATAGTAGCGTAAACGAAAGCGTCAGCATCTTTTACTTTATAATCAGCTCTCATGTCGGCTCTGTAGATAGTGCTTCTCTGCTCGAAGGCGTTAAAACCTGTGACAGAAGCTGTGTTACTTGCGAACAAAGATGTCTGCTGGCGGTCGAACAGTTTGATTCCTTCTTTCAGGTCACCTACGATAAATGGAATAATCAAGTTTCCTACTGCTGTAGTTGTGTCTGTTTCAAGGTCTGAATTAGAGAACACAATTACAGGTAAAACCTGTGCTCCGCAACGTAATTGCAGATTTGCAGGTGCTGTTGGGTCTGGATTTAATAACGGACGTCCGTTCTTGTCCTCCAAAGTGTCGAGGTAGTTCACACCATCGTCATTAGTCACGATGCATTTTACATATGCATTGGAAATGGAATTTGCTACAGTTTTAATTCCAGCTAAACCAGCTTTCATGGCTACTTCGTCTTTCGCAGACTTAGCAAGTTTGAAAACCTCTCTATTGTCTGTCGCCAATGAGTTTCTTCCTACCCAGTTCACGATTTCGCTCTCGAGATTTGCGTCTGTGTCGGACAAAAGGTCGTTTGAAACAGGCAGGTATCCACCAAAGTCTTGGATTTCGTAAGTTACACGCTCGTAAGATGGTTCAGTCATAGCCTGCAATTTTCCATCCTCAGTCACCTTCTGGAAACCAGTAAGTTTCGCTTTCTTTTCGTATGTTCTCGAACCTTTGTTTGTTGTGACATTTTCTACATCGACAACATCTCTTACAGATTTATGAGATTCTTTGTAGTGGTTAATTTTTGTCTGAACATCGACAGGAACGATATAACCACCAGAAGCGTCTGTTCCCTCTTTCATGATGTTCAGCGGAAGTTCGCGGACATTCTGAGCGAAAGACTTTTCTGTAGAAACGACCTGTACAGGTTTTGTCTGATTTGTGACAGGTTCATCATCTTCGAGGTCTTTTAAGATATCGAATTCTGCCTGCATTTCTTTCAAAGAATCTTTTGCTTCTTTTGCTTCATCCAGTTTTCCAGCTTCTACTAAAGCCTTAACTTCTGTTTTCTTTGTATTGATGCTGTTAAGTAATTCAAGTAATTTCTTATTCATCTTGATTTCCTCCATTAAAAATAAAATTTATAAGTTTGATTGATTGATGTTTCTTCTTATTAAAAAAGACCTAAACACCGTACATGTCTAAGTCTTCAATAATCTGTTTTGCTAAAGCTTCATTTTCTTTAGCTTTAGCTTTTTTCATTTCTGCTTTTGCTCGATTGAGCATTTCGTCTGTCATTTTTAATCCTGATTCACAGCTATTGACAAGCTGTACAGATTGATTTGCTGGTGTGTCGATGCTATCGACAAAACCATATTCTACACATTGGTTCGCTGTCAGCCAAGTTTCCTTGTCCATGAGCTGTAAAAGCTTTTGCATATCCATTCCAGTTTTGTTGACATATGCGTTTGCCAAGGCTTCATTCATAGATTTCAGCTCGCGCTGTGCCTTTTCCATTTCGTGATAGTCGCCTGTTGCACCACCCGAAACATTATGAATCATAATCATTCCGACAGGGGAAATGTCGCTTGTACCAGCCATAGCAACGATTGACGCTGCACTGCAAGCCATACCTTGAATGTGAATACGAACTCTTTTATCTTGTCTGAGCATTGAATAAATTTCCTGCCCTGCTGTGACGTGTCCGCCTCCCGAGTTGATGTAGACATCGATTTGCTCGTTTTCAGGTGTTGAGTCTAAAACAGATTTTACATCCTGTGGACAAGTGCATTCCCAGTCAAACCACTTGTAAAATTCCGCATATTCGTTGATGACAATATCACCTTTTACATTGATTTCTGACATTATGTTTTACCTCCTTTCGAAAAATTGTTGTTTTGATTTGCGCTTACACCATAAGGTGCGCCGACCTGTTCGATTGGAACGTAATTTCCGTTGCACATGAGCACATCGCCTCCGTCAGCGTCGTCCATATCTAAGTAATGGCGCGCCTCATTTGGTTTGTAAATCGCATTTTGCACTCCCGCGCACAGCGTTTCCATTTGCGTTTTTGCGTCGGTACGCAAAATGGCGCGTTCGTTGAATTTGTAGAAGAAGCCGTTTTTAGCTTCTTCGGGGAGAAGTACCTTTGCGTTGAGTTCCTCTTCCCACATTTTCAGCCTGTACTGCATCGTGTCCACGAGGAAAGATAATTGCTGTTGCTCGCTACTACTATAAGAAGACTTCTCGTAATCGTTTATCATGTTCGGTTTTACACCGAATGCGCCAGCGATTTGGAGTGCACTGTATTTTCGTAATTCATAAAATTGAGCATCCGAAAAGCTTGTGTTAAGAGGTTGAAGCTGTAGTCCAATCGGAATCGGAATCACCTTGCCTGCTGATTCGGGTCCAGTAAGCTTATCAGCAAACCTACGTTGAAGCTGTTTGACACGGTCGTCATCCAAATCCGCGGTATATTGCATAACCATTGAAGCTGTCATCCCATTTTTATACAAGTTGCTGATTACTCGCTGTGATTGCTGATTTGTTGCGATTGTATCTTTCAAGATGGTTCTTACCGGTTCACTTGTAATGCCGTTCTTCGTGTACCAAGTCTTAATGTGAATAACTTCGTCGGAAGTGAAAACATAAGATTTGTTTGAAATAGGGTCTCTATATTCATAGTACACAGCCTTGTTGTTATCTTCGTTTCCGAAGATTCCAGCATTGTCGACATACACAGTCACATTTTCTGGATGCATCGGATATAATCCGAGAAATTCCATTTCTCCTTTATACCTAGATGTCATATTCAATCGTGAATGAATGTAAATGTACCCGTTCCCATAGTGCTGACACATCATTTCTGTTAGAGTAAAAAGCGTCGTCGGAGTCATATAACGATTTGGTCTTACAGTAAGTAATCGCGTTGCATCCGTCGGAGTAGCTTTCACACGACCTTTTTCAGTCTGTTGATAGTAGTGCAGAGGTAATTTCCCCATCGTTTCAGAAAGCATCTTGAGACAAGTAAAGTATGTTGCCTCTGTAATTGTTTCTGGATTACTTTGGTCGATTCCTAGCCAATTCAACAAACGAGAGTCGCTCATCGATACAGCTTGATTTTGTCTTGGTTGTCTTAAAACGTTATACACATTATGTAAAAATCCCATTGTTATTTCACCTCCTTACCAGTCAGATTCGAGCCAAGCATCAATTGCGCTCACGACTGAGCTGTTAAATTCATGATACATGGCAAGTTTAAAACCACACAGCGAAGCATCGACAGGGTCGATTCTTTTTGTGGTTGCATCTTTATCAATTTTGATGAGACCATTGTTCTGGCGAACAACAGCGTTTCCCATCGCGTAATTGAAAAGTGGATTCACTACATGATATACATTTCCAGCGTACACCTGCTCTCTAAATCCACTTGTTGCCTCATTCAAAGATTTATGGCTTTGATATACTTCTTCGACATCATACCCTTCATCACTCATTTGCATCATAGCGAGCGAAGCGTTCGCTGGGTCGAAGCACCAGCAAGCGAGATTCCAACCTCGTGCTTTTACAAAATCGAGAACATACTGTAGCACTTGGCTTTGGTCGACTATCGGGGTATCCGTGACGGTTAAGTAACCAAGGCGTTCCCAAGCGTCGTACGGCTGTTTGTCTTTAAGAATATGTTCTTGAAGTCGTTCCCTGTTCGGGATAAAGCTATGCGTCCATACAAGATATTTCACCGTGGCGTTTCCTTGGTGGTCGCGCTCTGTCTGGTCTTGATACGGAATCACGAAAGACACAGACGTTAAGTCAATTTTTGCAGAAAGGTCGACACCCACGTACACATCCATGCCTTTGGTGTCGATTGGGATTTCGTCTTCGGAAATTTCGCAGGATTTCCATTTCTCCATATCCATGTAGCCGTTTTGCTTTGCTTGTACCCAGACATTGAGCATTTTCGTAAGAAAAGCCGTCATTTTCTCGGGCACGACGATTGCCTCTTTGAAAGCTTTACGGATTTTATCTTGTCCGTCTTCGTAAGACATTCTGATTGGGTTAGCCATATGCCAGTACCGCTCATCAGAAAGTTTCTTGATGTCTTTCGCGATTGAAAGGTCTACTTCCAAGATATCTACGAGATAATCATCGGCTTCTACAGGAGAAGAAGGGTTCAGGATATCGCTAACATATTTGTATTCGACGGTGTAACACGGATAAGACAAGTCCATGCCAGCCGTCGTGATAACGACAAGGGTCGGGTCTTTAACGTTCGCACCAAGGAAAAGGTCTAAGAACTCGTCCGTTGGGTGCTGATGATATTCCATTTTTTTATGTTATCGTGATGGCTCTTTATCCACCACTTCTTACACTTTCGTGTAAGTTCAGACTATATTTTCGCAATGCTGGGAGCTCGTGGGTAAGTTATCGCTTGCGCTTATCGCTCATTACCTAGTCGTTACAAACATATTCGCTAAATATGCTCTCGGTATCATCATGCCTGTACAGGTTTAGACTTCACCGACACATCCCAGTTTTACATCGACGAATCCATCGATGCTCAAGACCGCTGGATTGGAACCATCCCCTGTGCGCTTATCGTCTTTACACAGTGTCTTGAGAAAAGAGCCCGATTTTTTGTGTCGTATAATAGATTTCGTAAGGTCAAATTTTGACCGAAGTGGGGAGCCAGCGAGAAGATTAAAACACTCATCGAAAATGATTTTCGATTGCTCTCGCTTTACACCCGCAGTGTAAGTTTCATAAATTTCTTGATTTCGAGTGGAAGAAACAGAGATTTCATACAAGATAACTCCTGCAATCATCTGAGATTTCAAAATTGTTATCGTAATGGCTTTTTATCCACTACTTCTTGTTTTCACAAACAAGTTCAGCATACATTTTCACCCTACCTTTTACGTAGGAGTGTCAGACACTCGTGGGTGGATTATATTCTGTACATTACAGGTTCACCGCCTATGCGTTACGGTGTATGTGGTTGTTACACCACACATTACCTCGGTGTTTTCTACTGTGTAGGGTTCCACCGATTTTGCCCAATCATAATCCTACAAGTTACCTTATAGGACGCCAAATCCTAGCATTTTTTCTTCCTACCTCGACAAACATTTTGTGGAATCTCTTGAATCCTGTCGCTTTCATGCGCCAGCCGTAAAGCTGACACAGCACAAATTTCTGCCAAGGTGTAAGTGTGATACACTGTCCAGCAAGTACACCCTTGCTATGTCTCAGGTATCCGAACCAATCGACAATTCTTTGTGCCTCTCGCTCGTTCCATTCGAAAGTTGCATCAGGTGCTCTACTCCGTGAGATATCATCCAAAAATCTCTGACAAGCCCATTTATGTTTTACGCATGATATGTAATCTTCGTATTTACTTACGCGAACATCTTGTAGACATTGATTTACATATGTTACAAGTTCATCCAAAAGTGGGGTTTTGGATTTCTTTCTCTTAGATGTCGCCGAACTCATCTGTGATTTTCTCCTTTTGCTTGTCCACTTTTGATTGTCCAGCCTTGATTCTGCTGTTCACAGTAAGTCCGCACAAGTCTGCAAAGCGTCGCATCTCTGTTCCCCACTTGAGCGCAAGATTATTTAAAGGATTCTCTTTTACATAAGAAAATCCTGTCTCCTCATCTTCTTTGACGATAAGGAGTCCTTGCTGTTCCAATGCGCCGATTGCTTTCTGATAATTAGAAAAGGCATTGCAGTAACCTGCAATCGCCTCTAAATCAAGATTTCCTACGATATCAATTTCTAAAAGTTGTGGAATAATTCTGTTCCACTCATCCACAGCTATCTGTGAATTTAACCAAGATGGCGCATTTACGATTTGGTCTGATTGTGTTTTGACCATATCTTCTGCCATCTGTAATTCTATTTTTTCCGCGACAGAACGGTGTTTCGTCTGTCCTGCGATTGGTTTTTTTCGTGCAGACATACTACACATCCTTTCTGTAAAATATATTTTTCCTATTCAAAGAACCATAGGGGCGACTCGTGAGAGCAAGACTAGGCGTGCGATGATTTTTAAAAAATTTCATACTTTATTGTACCCACCTAGGGTACAGTATCTAACCATCCATGCGTCGCAAGCACTCATACAAAGTTGCTTGCATCGCTTGCTTACTTGATTCTGATTCGTTATACGCTTGATGTATCAGGTTGTGGCTTGATACAGAAACTGGTATAAGGTTTCGTTCTACAAGTGCCTGAGACTTGTCATCTTCTATTTCTACGATATGATGTACAAGCGTTGCTTGCTCTATCTGTCCGAATAAAACATAAGCATACACATCAATTCCGTCGTATTTATTCTTTATATGCTCTCGCATACGCTTCCAATTTACAGAGTCGTAGAACTCAGAAGATACTTTGTTACGGCTGTATTTGTTATACTCTTTATGTCTCTGTTTTACACACTCACAAGTTTTCCCAGCCTCAATACGCTTCCCACATCTCGAACACCGTTTATAAATCATATCTGCCTGTCCTCCCACGAAACGTCGTCACAGAAAGAGTAGTCGTCACTGTCCATACACATATCATGTGTATCTACATCTTCGTTCCACTCGGAATCTTGCTCATACGTCGATACGATACGTTCATACAGAGAAAGACAAACCTCTGCGCTTCTGCATTTCGCTGTGTGGATACGCTCATATTCGTTGTTGTCTGCGTAGAGGCGTTGAGTGTGAAGATTCAGCATTTCGTAAGGACAACCTTTACAAAAAGGATATGTTTCGATAGGTATTGTTCTCTGTGCTTCTTTCATATTTCTCTCTCCAATCCGTTCGTGTTTCTTCTATATATAAGTAATAAAAAAGAACACCTTTTACAGTGTCCTTACAATTTCCAATGTCTTACACCATCATAACCTTCACATCTTGTATCCTTTCTCTTATAACCGCAAGTGGCACCGCCTCTGTTCAGAAACGATGCCACTCTTTTAAGAAAAATAGAAAGGAGTTTAAAAATGAGTAAAGGATGTTATGAGAATAGTGTGTGGTTTTGTTTTGTTGAATGTGTTTGGGTCTGAAAGAAATATAAGTGTCTGTGTTATCTTTACACTTCTTTCATATTATCATTTTAGCACATTTGAGTTCTAATGTCAAACTTTTAATTATATCACATTTAATCAATCGCCGTCAATCCCTTACCAGCACTGGATTTAAAAGCGATGAAACTTTTTACAAAATAATTTGTAAAATTGTGATAGTTTATAGAAATTTTATAAATAGAATTACAAGAATAATCGTTTGGACGGGTTTGGACGGGTTGAGCCGTTTTTCGTACCCGTCGACGTTAAATACAGTGCTGGTCTAGGTTTTCTTAATTGTCAGAATATTCTGTAAACATACCATCGTTTTCGCCCTTACCAGCACTGGTTTTAAATTGGACGGGTAGACGGGTAAAATCTGGAAAAAAACTTTTATATATATATAATTACAGTATAATATATACGCTAATATATTGATTTAATAATAACATTTATACACTATTTTTTATATATTACCCGTCCAACCCGTCCAACGTATAGAAAACCCTTACGTACACTGGGAAAACATTAGACGGGTAGCTGGACGGGTTGGAAAAACAACCCGTCCAAATCGATGGTGTATGCTCGAAAACCCAGTGTACATCAGGGATTTCTAAATTTCCACAACCCGTCCAAGCTTATTGCTGTAACACTTTTTGTGTATCATTTTCCACTACTCTTAACTTTTTCTGTAAAAATGCGCGAAAAAAAATACAGGAGCCTCAACAACTCCTGTATCATTCTTATCATCTCTCCAAGTCTTCTGTAAAATCTCCTTCACATCTCATCTGCAAGAACCTCTCCACATCGTCAATTCCTTCGAGTCTGTCGGATACTCTTTCCTTAATCTTCTTAACGGAATCTCCGACCGTATCAGCACGTCTACGTTTCTTCTTTTCCATCTGTTCTGTAAAATCTTCTAAAAGAGAAACCTGTTTACCATCAACGACAACACAATGTCCTTCCAGATAAGTCTTGAGTTCAACATCAATATCGACACTGAAATCCTCATCCCACAGCTCGTCCACTTCTTTTTCCAGTCCGACAATATCGTTACGGATATTCGTTAACAGATTTTGACACTTGTCAAAATCATCATCGTATTCTTTGTAACACTGTTCAATGTATTTCTTCGCTTCTTTCTCTAAGTTCTTCGCCAACTTAACAGAATCCTCGAAATCCTTGTCTGCGCGCTTCCTCTGTTGTTCTGCGTACCGTTCCGCCTCTCGTGCTCGCTCTTCTGCTTCCCTCTTTTCCAGCTTCACATCCACCATCTCTTCGTCCATATCCAGCCTCATCTGCGCCACTTCAAATGTCGCATCCGCTCTGCATTCGTCCGCATCTACGAACATATCCAACAACGAATCCTGCGCCTTCTCAGCCTCCGTATTCGCTTTTTTAAGCCTCTTTCTAGCTGTCTTGACTTCTTCTTCGACCTCTTGCTTTTTCTCTGTGATTTCCTGTAAATCCGCTTGTACAGCGCATTTTCGATTCTCAATCTCTTTCATAGTCCGAAAAGCATCTGGGTCGAGATTTTGTTTTCCCTTCCCTCGCACGGGATGTATAATTTCAAGCTCCTCAATATCTTCCATCCGCATCTTTTTATCTTCAACATAATATCGGAGATATTCTTGCTGTAAAATTGTTTCGAACCTCATTTGTGCGTCCGTGCAAAAGTCTGTGTATGCATTTCTGTAGATTCCGTCACCATCAATCCTGTTCCGAAATCCCATTTGCTCCAACGCCTTTGACACACTTGCTTGTACAGATAATCCTCTTTGATATCCGCCTGCGACTGGGATAAAATTGATATGCGCGTGCTCGATTCCCCATTCCATGTTTCCCTTGGCATTCATATATTCTTCGTCCGCATGGTAGGCGCACAGCGCAACCTTAAAGTTTTGATATGTAGCTTCGAACTCGTCGCAGAACCTTTTCAGTGCTCTTTTGTTAATTTCTCTCTCAATCCGTTGTGGATGGATTTCGTGCCCGTCAGGTGTATATTTCACTCTCCCTTTGTCGTCTAATAATTTGTTGCAATTCCCCGCGCTCACGACTAATTCATAAAGAACTCTCTGTCCGTTGTCGTTAGAGACTTCGATTTTCTGCATGGTTCCATCTGGCATTTTCTTTTCGATAACTTTCTTTCTCTTTCCTCTCTGACATTCCTTAATGCTCTTGATGTATGCTGTGATTTCGTCTCCGTTCTCATCTGTAATCCGTCTGTCTTTTCTCTTTTGTTTTTCGTTATAGTCTTTGATAACCTGTTCGAAATTTTCTTTATAGACATTGTAAACGCCTTTGTCCACCCACACTTCAAATTCTCCGTTCGCGTTTACGTGTGCTTCTCTGTCTCTGAAATCCTTATCGATAACGTGTCCTACCGTTCCAAGTGCTTCCACAGGGTTCATATGCATTCTTATTGTAGTTTGTTTCATAGATATCATCCTCCCTAAAAATCATTTCTGTAAATTATTTCTGTAGTAATTTCTTGTATGATTCTTTGCTGAAAGTTAGACATCTGTTCTCTCAATGTTCTATTCGTTCTATATTTATTGTACCATTGTTTCGGAATAATACAACCCCTGTTGCCATTATTCCTCCACTAACAGTAGTGTCAAGGTGCCCTTTACACTACTGTTGTGGACGAAAGGCGTTCCCCCTCTCGACTCTCCCTAAAAACCCGAATATCCGTCACGAATATCCGTCAAGAATCCTCTACAAGACCATACGTTACACCATGTTTTGTACCATATCATGACCATATCATGTGACATAACTTTCTCATATCATGTGACATACTTTTCCCATATGTTCCAAAAACAACACATGGTGAAATTTATGTTACATAAGTTTCCCATAATATGGTGCATATCATGTCACATATCTTTCCCATGATATGTAACATAAATTTCTCTTAGAAAATTTTCAAAATCATATCGACTACTGCCATGGATATATGATATACTCTATTGTTGAAAGCAAAATGAGAAAGGAGTATATCATCAATGGCAAAATATCAGATGGCATCTTTTTTTGCTGGTGTAGGTGGTATAGATGAAGGTTTCGAAAAAACAGGAGAAGTCGTTACTACATATGCAAATGAAGTTGACGCATATCCCGTTCGCACTTTCGAAATGAATTTTGATATAAAGGTCGATAATAGAGACATACATGATGTTCTGGCATCAGATGTGCCAACTGTTGACATCATCGCTGGTGGTTTTCCATGCCAAGCTTTCAGTATAGCAGGCTATCGACAAGGTTTTGACGATGAGAAAGGAAGAGGTACGCTATTCTTCGAACTAATGCGTATCGTCAAAGAAAAAAAGCCAGAGGTGGTTTTCCTTGAAAATGTGAAGAATCTTGTAGGACATGATGGTGGTAATACATTTAAAATAATCTTAGAAGAACTCACCAAGGCTGGTTATCACTCGAAGTACAAGGTGTTAAATGCCATGACATATGGAAACACTCCTCAAAATCGTGAACGAATTTACATTGTATCTTTTAAAAATAAAGATGCATATAATGATTTTGAATTTCCAGAACCAGTACAGCTCACCAAATCTCTAAAAGATGTAATCGACTTTGAAAATAAGGTGGACGAGAAATACTACTACACCAAAGGAAAGTATGCAAATAACTTATACGAACGTCTGAAAGAAGACATGGACGACGAAAATGCTGTGTATCAATGGCGTAGACAGTATGTTCGTAAAAATCAATCTGGTGTAGTTCCAACTTTGACAGCAAACATGGGGACAGGTGGTCACAATGTTCCTCTAGTGCTTACAAAGCATGGTATCAGAAAAATTACACCACACGAAGCATTCAATGTCCAAGGATTTCCTACAGATTTTAAATTGCCTACAGATATGGTAGATTCCCGTTTGTACAAGCAGGCTGGAAATAGTGTATGTGTAGATGTTATCTATCGTATAGCACAAAACATCATGACAGCATTAGAAAAAGAGCCAAACTAATGGCTCTTTTCTTATTCTACATCATATTCAGCTTCCACATCTTCCAGACCATAAAATCTTTCATATGTTCCCAATTCTCCAAAATCGATTCTGTATGTTCTATCACTAATCTTTGTAAACACAACACAGTCGATGTTATACACTCTCAGCATATCATATGTGATGATAGTACCCTCTTGTATCTGTAACACATCTCGAAGTAACCATTTGCCTAAAACTTTGTTCGGATTACTCATAATGGATTTTCCAACCAAAGCCTTTTCATCTTCGATTCTCTTTTCTTCTTCTGAAAGATTTTCATACTCATCATCAGATAGTTTCCTGTACGCTCGTTGGCACACTTTCACAGATATTTCTGTATTATCTGGTAAAATCAAAGTGAAAGATGTATCCCTTGGTGGGAAGAAATCCAAATCTCTTTCCCTATCTTCTTTCAAGTATGGTATGTAGATTTCATTTGCATCTCTTGCCCGCCCGTTTGCGTTCCATTGATTTAAACCGCTTCTCTCAGGAACATACTTCTGTCCATTTCTATCTGTCGCATATAGTCTCAGGCATAACTGTCTGTATCTTTCCATCCTATGCGTAAAAGCTCTGACAATCTCAGGTGTACGATTGTATACAACATCTGCATCAGCTTCTTCATCTTCTTCAACAACATCCTCATCGAAAACCATTTCGAGCAATTCATAAGGGTCATCTACAATTTCCACTTCGAACTCGTCCAGTAATTCCATGTCTTCGAATATCATGTAAAGCGTACTTTTCGATTTATTGAAATGGTATGTATGATGTCCGTCGGTAAAATACACATTGTTGGCATTGCCTCTATGTTCGTCCAGTACAATATGTTCTCTATCAATATAATCGAAAGCTGATTCGTAAATCTGCATGGCATTCGGAATCCTCTTTACTATATGATATATCATCTCACGCAAACCATGAGAATTTAGCGTTGTACGAATTCGTGTATTTCTGTACTCAGCTATTTGTTGTATCAATTCCATGCCATCCAATTCTTCGTATGTCGGTCTTAGTCTACCAAATTCAGCCACCTTTTGGTCATCCCGTCCAATCCATGTTTTAAGACCGATTCCTACACCCTGCTCAACGCTATATGCATCAGCTGAATCATCATGTCGCGCGTTGTTATCCACATCAAAGTATTTTGCAAAAACATTCTCATGCGCTCGATAATACAAGTATGGTTCCTCTGCTGTAGAGAATAGTCTCGAAAGTTTCCCTATTATCGTAAGCATTCGCTTGTAATTTTCTTTATGTGCATCTGGTTGTATATCGTAAAACAATCTCTTCACCCACCCTTTCTTTCTATAAGAATAGGCTGCGGGAACATTTTGTGTCAAGATATAAATGTAGAAATGAAAGGAGAATGAATATGGAACTAATAGATGTAAGTATGTGGGAGGATGACAGATGGTCATGTTACGGTGGATATACGCGGAAATGCGGAAAGATAGACAGTGACGGGAATAGATGGATGGTCAAATTTGAGAAACGACATTCTTTCAAAAGTTCACCTTTAAATCTTTTCACCCAGCACATAAACAGTGAAATCCTTCGTCTCTGTGGATTCAATACGCAGGAGACCTTTCTCGGAGTCTGTGACGATTTTCTTGTATTATGCTGTAAGAATTTTGTTCCTCAAAAATCGAAGCTTATCACTTTCGATGTCTTCCTGAGACAACTGTACAACTCATACGAACTAACTGAATTTCTCGACTTGAACCAGTTTGAACGTGTTCTAAACGAAAATGAATTACTACGTCCATACAGAAATGATATTGTAAAGTCTTTCTGGGATATGGTTGTCTTGGACATCTTTATGATGAATCTCGAACGAACCAGCGCGGATTTTGGATGTATAATCTCTAAAGATAAAGTGACAACTGCACCATTCTTCGATAATAGGTCAAGCTGTCTGGCTCGTACGGTTCCGCTTAGAAAAGACGGAAAAGCGATTTTCCGTGACGACCTTTTGTTCTTTTGTAAATTTAAAGATTTCGACGAGGCTGTCTCTCGTATACTTCCGATTTTAGAAACGAAAATGGATGAGATACACAATCTTGTGTATGAGCAGGAATGTCTTTCAGAGACACAGAAATCGTTGAAATACGAGCAGTTTTGTAGGTCTTTGAAAGACTTAAAATGTTCTTATAATCTCAAACAGGTTATGGCTACGATGGAAATTGAAAATTTACCATTGACCGAACAATCACTTAAAAATCTACGAGAACTATCACTTGGACAGAAAACCGTCAACGAAATCATCAAAGAAATAAAGTGTCGTTATTCTTAAAATCAGACTTGTAGGAATCATATCTTCTGAACCGCATCTCTGTCAAGATATCGACACTTCGTGTCTTGAAAATCTTGACAGAAATTCGTTCAGAAGATTCAGGGTAGTCAAGCCGATTTAAGCACAAAAATAGAGAGTATCGCTTATGATACTCTCTGTATTTTTTTATCACATCGTTGCATCAGACAGTCCAATTGAGATTTGTCCAAAGTGCATTTTCACTTGTTCCACATTTTTCGTATAACCTCGGTCACCAAGTAACCGTTTCATATATTCATAATATGAATAGATTTCATCCTCCACTTTGCAAGTTCTTTTATCAATTTCATTCCTTTGCCACTCTGGCATCCTCTCGATTCTCTCATTTTCCTGTTCAACATCGAAGTCAAGATAACTAACCGAATTATATTTTTTCAGTTCCATATTTGCTTTCGCCACAACGATTTCAATTTCTTGTAAGGTTTTTTCTTGTAAACTGTTGATTTCCCGAGCCAATTCTTTCGCTTGTTCGAGCGACACTGTCGGATATACCTTGACAATATCATCCCCAACAGTGATATGCTTTGAAAATCCATCCATGAGGTCGACGGAGTTGTCGACCTGTACAGGAATTGCCTCCTTTCCTTTGCGATTTTCTACGATGATTAAATAATAAAATTTCATATATGTATTCCCTCCTATATTATCTATTTGCCATTCCATAGAGTCCGAATGTCGTATAACTAATCTCCTGTGCGTGCTTCCTCAAATCCTGTAAATTCGAAGCATATGCGCCTTTTCCAAGCTTCTCCCGCACGATATACTCATACTCGCGAATCATATCTTTAATCTGTCTGTCAATTTCGTATAACTCTTCCCAGTCCGAGCAGGTCAAACGACCTGCGATACATCTATCCTCTACTACATCATTGATTGTATATGTAACTTTTTTCTTCATAATTTTTTACCCCTTATCTATATATTTATACTCATTTATCAGTCTTTTTAACATCCATACATGGTTGATGTGTACTGCGGTGGATTCTTCATACATCTCTGATACTCTTCTCTCACTTTCTTATCGTGTAACCACATCGCGAAAATCTCATATCCTCGCTGGCAGATGTAATACGCCTGTTTATATCCTGTAAATCCGCGCAGAGCCGACATTACACCATATCCTGTTAATCTCACATCATTGCAGTACCTGCACTCAAGTGCCCCTCGTTGCTCTTCTGTAAGTCTGTCACACTCTTCCAAAAGCTTGATACACTTCTCCTGCTCTTCCTTGTACTTCCTCTCTGCCTCTTGCAATTGCTCTCCCGCTTCCGCGAAATCTGCAAGTGCATCATGCTCCGTACAGCCTGTACCCATGATTTTGCACCCGTACATTCCCATCCGCTCGTAATTAAATCCTGCAATGCCTTGTGCTCGTGTTTCCATGTATAAATATCTCTCACGCGCCTCAAGAAGCTTTCCTCCAGCCTCACAAGGTGCCATAAGCACCTTGTCAGCTTCGAACATCATTTCGTCGACCGTGTCGAACTCATATCTGTCGTCAATAGTTCCATCATCGTTGATTCGTACTGGCTGTTCTAACATATTATTTATCTCCTTTCTGTCCTTGTCCTTGCACTACTTTTTTACGTCTGATACAGGTATATTTCGTTTTCGCTGTGGCTGGCATAAAGATTGTATTGAAGTCTCCTGCGCTTCCGAGTCTGCTGTTACACCATTCTGAGCGCAACTGGTTTTCGTTCCCAGCCTCTCTGCTCATATACTTCAAAGTGAAAGACTCTGCTTTTGTAGTAAGCTCTCCACCGTGGCTTACACGCATCATTTCGCCTCGAGAGTCTACAGGCAATTCCCAAGTGTCGTTTTTCTTCACCCACGAGCGAAGGGAAATTCTGAATTTCTGCACGCTCATGGAAGAAATCTTGTTGTAATTCTGGTAGTAAAAACCTTGGAAAATCAAGTACAGGTAGCCGATTGGATAAAAATCCCAATGAGGATTTGGACAAGTCCAAGATTGCCAGCCCTCGACAACTTCTGAGCGCACATCCTCGTCGGTCAATTCGTTGAGGAAAGCATCCACTGGGTTTGTCTCTGCACGGAAGTCTTTCTTCAACTGTTTTTGGAAATCGTAAACTGGAAGTTCTCTGTAAGATAAGTCCAGTAACATCTTAAAAATGTATTCCAATGTTTCTTTTTGTTTAAAGAAAACCTCTTTGATGTCTTTGTTTTTCTTAATCCCTGTACCTGAACTGTCAGCTGAAAAATGCGTGTTGCAGTCGATGAGATAGAGTCGCTTATCGATTGCGTCGCTGACTTCACGGAATCGTGGGTAACCATTTGTGCTCGCCCAAATTTTTCCTTGCCAGCGAGTTGTGACATCATCTTTGTATTTAACATGAATTGTCATGCTCTCGTTACAGGTCAACATTTTGAAATTACCTGAATGTTCGATATACTCTGAATCATCTGCGTCAGTAGACACGATTGCTTTCACATCCAACAAAGTCGCGAGATTGAAACCGCTGTCCAGCTCAGAAATTTTCGTCGAAGCGTAGTTTCCGTCTCCCATCAAACTTTGAACTAATTCTCCGAGGCAGCTCTTTCCATTATTTCCTTGAAAGTTCGGGTCAACAAGCAACATCGCTGCTTCCACGCGCCAGTTCGGTCTGAGCATCGCGTGCATCGCTGATTTAACAGCTTCGACCCTGTCTTCATCTCCTGCGATGTCCATCAAAATGTCCTCTGGAACAACGTCTCTATCATTGTTTTCGTCGAAGAAGTGAGGTTGCTGTGCGTTTTCGTTGTAGTCTGTGTACCACTTGCTTGTAAAGACGTATCCCCTCTCACGAGCCTCTTCCCATGTGATAAAGTGCTCCTGTGGGTCTTCTTCATACACATTTACAACTCCGTTTCCGACCGCTACGAGAGATTCATCTTCTGTCTCGGTTTTTGCATCGCTGGCATTTTCACTCTTGAGGTAAGAAAGCACTTCGTAAACCTGTTTTGGTTTGATGTCATCCTGAATTTTCCTACAGACATTTCCGAAATATGTTTCCTCGTCACTTTTTGTAATCAGCATCTTGTACAGCCCATAATCTTTGTCTTCGTTATTGTCGATGTACACGGCTGGAACAACTGTTCTTCCTCTTCTGATTTTATGAATCAAGTCAAGCTCTTTGAGAAGTCTGTAGATTTGATAGGACACTAAAGATTCGTTAAGCATCTTAATCTTTCGTCCTTTTTCTCGTACCGCATTGATGAGCTGAATTTCCTTATCCGTTTGGTCGATGAGCTCGAGTCTCACTGTATCAATGTCCATCGTTCTAATATCAACGCTGGACAGATAACTGTCCAGCACATTCTTAATAATCGCGCTTTTATCGTACATAAATTTTTTTCCTCCTTAATCTTAATCTTCTAAAATAATTACTTCTTCAAAATTTGTTCTTACCGAATCCATCAGTCTTTCTTTCCAGTCCTCAACGAAGTATCTGAAGTCTGATGTGTCGTCCAGCTCGATAATCTCTCCATCTTTACCATGTGTAAAAAATTCTGATTCGATGTCGGTTCCTTCTCCCTCTTCACCACGGCAACAGATGTCGAGTGCTGGTGCCCAGTCGAGACCATCTTTGAAAACAACCTCGTCCAGATAAGACATCGAGTCATGAGGTAATACGTACTGGAATCTCTCAGAATCGAGTCTTTCTACGATGATACCAGTCTCTACATGAAGTCCAGTCTTTACATCGTATGTCTGAGAGTGTGTGATATCGTCCAAGTCATCTGAGTATAAAACCTCAACGAAGACTCTTTCACCACAGGTTGGATTGTCGTTACTGAAAACGTGTCTTTTTTCGTCCGTCTCTTCTGTCAAGAACTCCTTGATTTTCAGGAACATCTCTTCGCTTGCGAAATCTCCAAGTTCATTTTCGATTGCGACCGTTTCACATCTTGTGTATCCTTTCATATTTTCTGATTCTTTTGTAAATAAAAATTTCATATCGTTTTTCTCCTTATCTATTTTTAAAATTTGTTAATTAGTTACTTATTCAGTTGTCAAGGTACATTCCGTTTGAACAACAAAAAAAGCGGTGATACAGAATCAATCATTATGATTAACTCCGTTCACCGCTGTACGCTTACTTTTCGTTCGATAAGTGCTTCTGTCCGTTGGTATGCACAAACCCTGTCCTCATGCCTGTTGTCGCTTGGCTACGAGCTGATGAGGGAACTCGTTAGACTAAAAAATAGTCGACATAAATTTCATGAACAAATTTTCTGTATTTACTTTTTTGTAAGTTTTCTGAGAGATGCTTGCCTCTCTCTTAACTTGGTTATATCATACCATATCTATATAGATATGTCAACAGTTCTTTGAATAAAAATTTAAAATATTTATTTTAAATCTTTGCATATTTATTTTAAAATAATCGTTGACATATTTCAAGCATTATGGTATATTATATATATATAATAATAATGACTATCTTTATATATAGGCACAAACTATGTCCAAAAACACAGATTTTATATACACTCAAAAAGGAGGAAAAATGATGACACAGAAAAGTATTTTATATAGACAGGTTAATATGCTTTGCGCGGAACGAGGAATTTCTTTGGCACAACTAGCAAAAGAACTCGGAACTACACCTCAAAATCTTTATATCAGACTTGATAGAGAGAAAATGACCTATGCTGAAATGTCGAAAATTGCAGAAAAATTGGGATGTACTTTTTCATATAACTTCCAGCCACTCAACCAATAGAATAAATTTGTACGGGTGTCGTCTTTGACTATTTATATAATAAGAAAGGACGGTACTTTTTAATATGAAAATACAGACTGTAGATTTAGAAGACGTTGTAAACCTTGATTTGGAGGAGGATTTTGAAACGGAATTCGTAAACGACTTCTGCTTCGTCGACACCATCGTCGACCTTCAAAAACTCCCTGCGCTCCCGCACACGAAAATCAAAAAAGCAAGCGACGCGGTCTTTTTCGTAGAGACTCTTTTGCGAAAACTCACCCATGAGTGTACCTTCGCGATTTTCTTAGACGCGAGATTGACACCTTTATCATACGCCTGCGTCGGCGTGGGAACATCAACGATTTGCCCTGTAAGCATGAGCAAAATCGCTCAACTTGCGCTTCTGACAAATTGCACGGGAGTGATTCTCGTACACAATCACCCAGACGTGACGAAACCCGCGCTAAGCGATATGGACTATCGGTGCGCTTGCGCGGTGGCTTCGACGCTACGCACATTTGACGGAATGTGCTTGTACGATTTTGTTATCGTATCGCATGATGCAAGTGGTCACTATAGTATGCTCGAGGATTTTTCACTTGCAAATAATCCGACGCGCAGAAAACCGAATATGAGTTAAAAAAAGAGTGTGTCCTGTGACACACTTTTACTTTTTATATGATTGATACACACCATTTGTGATATAATCTGTGATATTTATAAACCAGTCGCTTCTAAATGCATATTCCGCGAAATCTGCGCATCCGTTCCGGAGGAACGGAGCGCCATTCCGC
>OGXN01000762.1_pt1 | contig 37512 bp, 30 predicted proteins | sample 1576281 | NCBI WGS metagenome assembly OGXN01 (sample SAMEA3541494, study PRJEB24748) | human gut metagenome | biome: human gut; feature: human-associated habitat; material: faeces | place: China | collected 2012
CCTCCGGCGTCGCCACTGCAAAGGCCCGCACACCGGCCTGCCACAGCCGGCCCGCCACGGCGGGCGCGCCGTGGCCGTAAGGGGCCGCTTTTACCACGGCCATCAACCGGCAGCCCGCTGGCATGCAGCCCTGCAGCGCGCCCGCATTGCGCGCAACCGCCTCCAGGTCTACCTCGGCCCAGGCACGCGCTCTGCGCAAGTCCGGCTTCGGTGCTGTTCCGGAACGGCCGTCCCACCTGCGCCGCTGGCTCAAACGCGCCAGCAACCATGCCGCCGCGCAGGACGCGGCGGCTACCGCCGCAAAATGGGCCAGGCTGTTTTCCACCAGCCATTCCCGGGCATGCAGCACCCTGGCCGCACCCCGCACGCCCACGATGGCCATGGGATGCAGCACATAGACGAGCATGGAAAATTCCCGCAGGAACGGCGCGTCCCCGCCCCGGGGGACCAGCAGGCACAGGAACAGGAAGCAGGCGCAGGGCACAAGCGCCAGGTACATGCTGTCGTGCCGGGGCCAGCCCAGCGCCCGCAGACCAAAGGCCTCGGCAAACAGGAGCGCCAGCGAACAGCCCAGCCCCGCAAGGCACGCCCGCGGTCGTCGGCGGGCGGGAAAACCTGCCAGAAGCGCGCCCAGCATCAAAAACGCCGGCGCAAAGAACAGGCCGTTGCGCGTGTAGTCCATCACGCCGAACAGCGCGTCATAGCCCGCTTTCAGTGCGGGCAGCTGTTTTGCAAGGCCATACCAGCTGTCTCCCAAAAGCCCCGCCAGATACAGCGCGCCGCACACGCCCGCCGCCGCGCCGGGGCGCAGGAAGCGCAGCAGCCCGCACACCACCAGCACTCCCAGCAGCGCGGCGGGCAGGTACCACAGGTGATAAAACGTGCCGTCCAGCACAGCGTCCCGCACAAGCTCCCCCAGCACGTTTTTCACAGGGAAATTCCCCGCATACAGCGTCACGGGCAGGTACAGCACGGTGCAGGCTGCATACAGAACGCCCGTCTTTTTCAAAAAGCGGCGCACACCGGGCGAAAGCGTCCGGGGCCGCAGGCCGGGGCGCACAAGCTCCCCCAGCAGAAAAAATCCGGTTGCCGTGAAAAAGAACGGCACGGCCAGCCGCGCCAGCGTTTTCAGCGCAAAATCCGCCGCTGCGGAAAAAGACGCCAGCGGAGCGGTATGGATGCACACCACCAGCAGCGCGGCCGCCACGCGGAAGCGGTCCACGGCCGGATATCCCCGCCGCGCCGTCATACCGTGCCCCACACGGTGACGACAAGGCCGCCGCAGTTGTCTGCGGACGCCTGCCACACACGGTCCCGCGGCGCGTCGAACCGCGCGCCCTCCGGCCCCAGCGGCACACGAAAGATGTCAAAGCCGCGTCCCCCGGCCTCCGCGTGCAGCGGCTGTTCGGGCGTGTATGCCCCCAAGGCTCCGATGTATTCTTCCAGCGTCACGCCGCGCTGTGCCATCAGCCCGGCGTGGGGCCAGCCAACATAGCGAAAATGCCATGGTTCATGGCCGATGCCGGTGACGGCCTGCGCGCCTTTGGGATACCGTTCGATGAAGCCGTAGCGCGCCGCCGCGCGGCGGAAGGCCGCGCAGACTCCTGTATCGGGAAATGCGGGACGGATGAAGTCGATCACCTCCCGCGCCTCGCCCACATCAATGGCAAGGCCTGTTTCATGCTCGCTGCAGCCGGGCAGCGCCACATATTTCTGTGTGAATTCAAGGCCGTTGTCCCGCACGGAATCCGCATACAGCGCCTGCTGCTCGGCGTGGCTGCGCCAGCCGCTGACGGGCACGATGCGCCCCGCCGCGCGGATGCCGTCCAGCAGCGCTGCCAGCATGACCGCCGCCTGCCGCGCCAGCAGCACGCCGGGCGCGTCCGGCATGGCGGGGACCAACGCTTCGGGCGCGGGCCGTGCCTGCAGGGGATGTGCAGGGTTCACCAGCGCCAGCGTGCCCGCCAGCGCCTGCTCCCGGGTCACTGTCTGCATCATACGTCCGCCACCGCCTGTTCCAGCAGCCGCTCCACCAGCGGGCCGAATTCCACTCCCGCGCCGCGCATCATGCCGGGAAAGCGGCTGTGCTCGGTGAAGCCCGGGATGGTGTTCACCTCGTTGAACACGATGCGCCCGTCCGGCGTGTAGAACAGATCCACCCGCGCGAAGCCCGTGCAGCACAGCGCCCGGTACACGGTCTTGGCTGCTTCACGCACACGGTCCCGTTCAGCCAGAGACAGGCGGGCGGGCATGTGGATGCGCGCGGTCTCCAGCGTATATTTTTCCGTATAATCAAAAAAGCCATGGGCCAGCTCAATCTCATCCACCTCTCCCACGGTGAGCGCCTCTCCGGCGCCCAGCACGGCACAGCCCACCTCAAAGCCCGGCACCGCCTGCTCCACCAGCACCTTGCCGTCGTGGCGGAACGCTTCGGCCACGGCCGCGGGCAGCGCGTCCGGCGTCTCCACACGGGTCACGCCGAAGGACGAACCCGCACAGGCGGGCTTGACGAACAGCGGGTACCGCAGCCCGTGGGTGCATGCCGCCAGCACCTCGGGGCGCGGCGGAGCATGCAGCACCGCACAGGGCGGCACCTCCACCCCCGCGGCCCGTGCCAGGCGGTGCGCTGCGTCCTTATCCATACACAGGGCGCTTGCCAGCACGCCGCAGCCCACGCAGGGGATGCCCGCCAGCGCAAGCAGCCCCTGCACGGTGCCGTCCTCGCCGTTTTTTCCATGCAGCACGGGAAACGCCGCATCCAGATACAGGCTGCCCGCGCCCTGCACCAGCAGGCCGTGGACAGAAGCGTCCGGCGTCAGCGTCACAGGCGCACATTCCTCTTTTTCCCATACGCCCTCCCCTACGGCGTCCAGCGGGCCGCGGTACCAGAACCACCTGCCCTCCCGCGTGATACCCACCGGCACGGCTTCAAAGCGCGTACCCTTCATGGCGTGCAGAACGGCGCAGGCCGATTGCAGCGAGACCGCATGCTCGGTGGACTGTCCCCCGAACAGCACGGCGACTTTTATTTTTTCCATTTGGATGGCCCCTTCCCATTGTTTGTTGAGAACAGGACCATCGTACCGCACGTTCCTGACGGACGGGCTGGGGAAAGGCTTTCAAAAATCTTACGGCATTCTGAACATCCTTTGAAGCGCGGCCGCTCACAGCGTCACCTTTTTTATAATAAATTCTTAAAAAGCCATTGACACCGGGGCGGATCCGCCCTATAATTGTTAGTAGCCTAACTAAAAAGCAAGGAAGTGTCGAAGGATGAAGGGTGAACGCCACGTGGGCGGAGAGATCCGCGTGCTTTCCAACCTGATCAAACGCTGTATGGACGACGGCATGCCGCCGGAGACCACCGGCATGCAAGGGTGGATCATCGGCTTTTTGCACCGCAACGAGGACCGTGACATGTTCCAGCGGGACGTGGAGGCTGAATTCAACATCCGCCGCTCCACGGCCACCGGCATATTGCAGCTGATGGAAAAAAACGGCTTTCTTCTGCGGGAGCCTGTTGCCTATGACGCCCGGCTGAAAAAGCTGGTGCTTACGCCCAAGGCTTTGGCGGTGCACGAGGGCGTGATCTCCCGCATCCGCGCCACAGAGGCACGCATCACCAAAGACGTCACACCCGAAGAGCTGGAGCAATTTTTCGCCATCACAGCCAAATTCCGCCGCAATCTGGAGTGAGTGTCCGCTTTGCCTTTTCCATGCCGCCGGCGCAGGCGCGGCTTTTTCCGTGCCTGCCGCCAGCGGTTTTCCTCGGCGTATATAGTTAGGAAGCTTACTGTAATGGCACTAACAAGTTAAGCGAAACAAAACCAATCTCAGGAGGACATTTTATGCTGAAAACCCTATTGGCTGAAGTAAAGCAGTACAAAAAAGCGTCCATCCTCACGCCGGCATTCATGGTGGGCGAAGTTGTCATGGAGATTCTCATCCCCATGCTGATGGCCTATCTCATCGACAGCGGCGTGGAGAAAGGGGACGTGCGCACGATCTGCATCACCGGCGGCGCAATGGCCGTGATGGCAATGCTGTCTCTGGCCTGCGGCGTGCTCTCAGGCAAATACGGCGCGCGGGCCTCCAGCGGATTCGCGCACAATCTGCGCCAGTCCATGTTCCGCAATATCCAGACATTTTCTTTTTCCAACATCGACAAATACTCCACGGCCGGGCTCGTCACCCGCATGACGACGGATGTGACAAACGTGCAGAACGCCTACCAGATGATCCTGCGCATGTGCACCCGCGCACCTGTGATGCTGCTGTGCGCAATGGCGGCCGCGTTCTCCATCAGCGCGCGGCTGTCCCTGATCTTCGTGGCGGCCATCGCGTTTCTGGGCGTGGCGCTGTTTTTCATCACGAAAAATTCTCACCCCGTATTTCGGCAGGTATTCCGCAAATACGACGACCTCAACGCCAGCGTGCAGGAGAATGTCAGCGCCATCCGCGTCGTCAAGGCCTATGTGCGCGAGGACCACGAGACGCAGAAATTCCACACCGCCAACGACAATGTTTACAGGCTGTTTGTCAAGGCTGAGACCGTGCTGGCGCTGAACAGCCCCGTGATGCAGTTCACGATGTACATGTGCATCCTGGCCATTTCCTGGCTGGGCGCGCACATGATCGCCGCCCATTCTCTCACCACGGGTCAGCTCATGAGCCTGTTTACCTACGTTATGAACATCCTGATGAGCCTGATGATGCTCTCCATGATTTTCGTGATGGTGACAATGGCCCGCGCCTCGGCGGACCGCATCGCCGAGGTGCTGGAGGAAAAGGCGGACCTCACCTCCCCGCCCGCCGCCCGCACACAGGTGGAGGACGGCCGCGTGGACTTCGACCACGTATCCTTCTCCTACAAAAAAAGCGGCAAGCCCGTACTGGATGACATTGATCTGCACATCCGCGCGGGCGAGACCATCGGCATCATCGGCGGCACGGGCAGTGCGAAATCCAGCCTGGTGCAGCTCATCCCCCGCCTGTACGACGTCGCGGAAGGCGCGGTGCGCGTGGGCGGCGTGGATGTGCGGGAATACGACGTGGAAACCCTGCGCAACGAGGTGGCCATGGTGCTGCAGAAAAACGTACTGTTCAGCGGCACCATCCGGGAAAATCTGCGCTGGGGCGACAAAAACGCCACGGACGAGGAGATGGAGCGCGCCTGCCGCCTGGCACAGGCGGACGAGTTCATCCGCGCGCAGCCGGACGGCTATGACACTTACATCGAGCAGGGCGGCACCAACGTGTCCGGCGGGCAGAAACAGCGCCTGTGCATCGCGCGCGCTGCTGAAAAAGCCCAAGATACTGATCCTGGACGATTCCACCAGCGCCGTGGATACCCGGACGGATACCCTGATCCGCCGGGCTTTCGCAGAGGAGATCCCCGACACCACGAAATTCATCATCGCCCAGCGCATCAGCTCCGTGCAGGACGCAGACCGCATCCTCGTGCTGGACGACGGCCGCGTGGCCGCCTTCGGCACGCACGACGAGCTGCTTGCGAGCAGCGAAATTTACCGGGATGTCTATGATTCCCAGATGAAAGGAGCGGATGACGATGCGCGGCGTACCTGCTGATAAAAGCGCGGCCATGATGGCCCCAAAGCAAAAGGTTGAAAAGCCCATGCGCATCATGGGCCGGCTGTTCGGCTATATCCTGCGGCGCTACAAGCTGCACTGCCTGGGCGTGCTGCTGTTCATCTTTGGCAGCACCGCGGCCACCGTGGCGGGCAATCTGTTTATGAAAACGCTCATCGACGACTACATCGTGCCCTATATCGGCGAGGGCGGCGCGTCGGACTTCGGCCCGCTGCTGGCGGCGCTGCTGAAAATGGGCTGCGTCTTCCTGTTCGGCGTGCTGTGCACGCTGCTGTACAACCGCATCATGGTATATGTGTCCCAGGGGACGATGCGCGCCATCCGCGACGATTTATTCCGGCATATGGAGCGCCTGCCCATCCGTTATTTCGACACCCATGCCCACGGCGATATCATGAGCATTTACACCAACGACATCGACACGCTGCGCCAGATGATCAGCCAGAGCATGCCCCAGCTCGTCTCTTCGGCGGTAACGATCGTCAGCGTATTCTGCTCCATGCTTGCCCTCAGCCTGCCGCTGACAGGGTTGACGCTGGTGATGGTGTGCCTTATGCTGTTCACCACCAAAAAGCTCACGAGCAGGTCCGGCGCATATTTCGTAGCGCAGCAGCGCAATCTGGGCACGGTCAACGGCTATATCGAGGAGATGATGGAGGGCCAGAAAGTCGTCAAGGTATTCTGCCACGAGGATGAGAGCATCGCCCGGTTTGACGCGCTGAACGGCGCGCTGGCCGACAGTGCCGATAACGCCAACCGCTATGCCAATATCCTCATGCCCGTCATGGCCAACATCGGCAACCTCAGCTATGTGCTCACGGCCATCCTCGGCTCGCTGCTGGCGCTCTTCGGCACGGGCGGCTTTACGCTGGGCGGGCTGGCATCCTTTCTGCAGTTCAACAAAAGCTTCAACCAGCCCATCTCACAGGTATCTCAGCAGTTCAACTCCATCATCATGGCGCTGGCAGGCGCGGAGCGCGTATTCAGCCTGATGGATGAGCCTCCTGAAACCGACGAAGGCTATGTGGAGCTGGTGAATGCGGAACAAACCGCGGACGGCAGTCTGGAAGAATGCCGCGGGCGCACGGGTGTCTGGGCCTGGAAGCATTACCACAGGGCCGACGGCAGCACCACCTACCGCAGGCTGGAGGGCGAAGTGGTGTTCGACGACGTGGATTTCGGTTACGACGACGCCAAGATCATTCTGCACAACGTCAGCCTGTATGCCAGGCCCGGCCAGAAGATCGCTTTTGTGGGAGCCACCGGCGCGGGCAAAACGACCATCACAAACCTCATCAACCGCTTTTATGACATTGCGGACGGCAAGATCCGCTACGACGGCATCAATGTCAACAAAATCAAAAAGGCGGATCTGCGCCGGAGCCTGGGAATCGTTTTGCAGGACACACACCTGTTCACAGGCACCGTAGCGGACAACATCCGCTACGGCAAACTGGACGCCACCGACGCAGAGGTGACGGCTGCGGCGCAGCTGGCGGGCGCCCACGCGTTCATCGAACATCTTCCGGACGGCTACAACACTCTGCTGACAGGCGACGGGGCAAACCTCTCACAGGGCCAGCGGCAGCTGCTGGCCATTGCCCGCGCGGCCGTGGCGGACCCGCCCGTGCTTATTCTGGACGAGGCCACCAGTTCCATCGACACACGCACCGAGCGCATTGTACAGGAGGGCATGGACCGCCTGATGGCGGGCCGCACGGTGTTCGTCATTGCACACCGCCTCTCCACTGTACGCAATTCAGACTGCATCATGGTGCTGGAACAGGGCCGTATCATCGAACGCGGCACCCACAGTGAGCTGCTCGCGCAAAAAGGCAGATATTATCAGCTCTACACCGGTAAGTTCGAGCTTTCCTGACGCCGGACATGAAAACAGCCGGAAGGGAATCTTCCCTTCCGGCTGTTTTCATTTTCTTTCCGCCGCGGCTCAGTCCTCGAAGCACACGTTCATATATCCCATAATGAAGCGGATGATCTTCTCCTCACCCATATGGTCGGAATCGAAGCAGATGTCATAATGGCCGGCGTCGCGCCAGTCGCTGCCCGTGAAAGCGCGGTAATAGTCCGCGCGGCGTTTGTCCACCTGGCGCATGTGGCGGCGCGCCTCGGCCTCAGAGAGGTTGTGGCGCTGCATGACGCGGCGCACGCGCACTTCCTCCGGCGCGTGGATGAACACACGCAGCACATTGGGCCGGTCGCGCAAAATAAAGTCCGCGCAGCGGCCGATCATCACACAGCTCTCGTTCTGCGCCAGGCCCAGCATCACCTTGGCCTGGTAGCGGAACAGGTTCTCGTTGGAAACAAAGTTGTCGCTGTCCGGCGGGATGACCTCGCCGTTGTAGGCGTCCTTGGCCACGCGGAACAGCAGACTGCTGCGGAAGCTTTTCTCCGCGTTGGCAAACAGTTGTTCGTTGATGCCGCTGTCATCGGCGGCCATGCGCAGGATATCCCGGTTGTAAAAAGGGATGCCCAGGCGCCCGGCCAACGCCTCGCCGATGGCGCGGCCGTTGCTTCCGTTTTCCCTGGCGATGGTGATCACGTAATTTTTCATAACGTTCCCTCCCTGAAACAGCAGCTTTTTTCACTTTCAGTATAGGCGAACGGAGCGCAAAAATCAACCGCTTTTCACGGTTTTCCCCGGTAAAAAACAAAGCGGCCGCGCCCATTCCTGGATGGGGAACAGACGCGGCCATGGCCGGCGCGAAGTGGGATGCGCCGGGAGTCTATTTTACCATGTCGAACGGTGTCGAATCAAGTTAAAAAGCCCGTCTCCCCTAAGATTCCGTTGTTTTTTGCAAAAAAGCACCGCCGCTGCAAAAAGCAGAGCAGTGCGCCGGGCAGCGCGGCCGCAAATCCGCCTGGCTTCCACGGACGTAAATCAAAAAATTTGATTTTCCATGCCTGCCGGCGGCACAGGCAACACATATTTTGTAAAGTTGCCTCAACCGGTTCCTTTGTGTTATCATGAAACAAAACCAATGAGGAGTGAGGCACATGCGGCGTACGGACCGCGAGATCACAGATGCAGAAAAAATCACACAAATCATCCAGACCTGCCATTGCTGCCGCCTCGGCTTCTGCGACAACGGCGCGGTGTATATCGTGCCGCTGAATTTCGGCTACGCCGAGGAAAACGGAAAGCGGGTGTTCTATTTTCACAGCGCTAAAAGCGGGCGGAAGCTGGATCTCATCGCCGGGACGCCCTCCGTCGGCTTTGAGCTGGACGTAAACTACGCGCTGGTAGAGGGCGAGGAAGCCTGCCGGCATACCGCCCGGTTTCAAAGCGTTATCGGCACGGGGCGCGTTTCCTTTGTGGAGGAGGCCGCGCAGAAAGAAGCGGCTTTGCAGGCTCTGATGCTGCACAATACCGGAAAAGACGGCTGGACGTTTTCCGGCGCGATGTTGGATTCCGTCCGCGTGTTTAAGCTGGAGGTCGAAACGCTGTCGTGCAAGGAGCATGAATGATTTTGCAGTAAAATCGTCCTTCCCGGTGGGTTCTCATAAGACAGTATTAGAAAACTACTAAATTACGGCATCTGTCAGGCAGGCGCGGTTTTTTGAAGGGGGTATCCTGTCATTCCCCATGCCTGAAAATCAAACTACTATCACCATTTAATACTCATGCGGTTCACCAAGAGACATACTAAAAAAATTGCTATGCTGTAAATCACACAAGGAACAGGCGCGTTAACGGCCTGTGAGGCAGGGTTCGGGGAAGCTTCTCAACAGGTATTTTTGCAGGGCTGACAGCCCCGCAAAACAGCAAGCGTGTCCATTTTGCGTTGCTTGCGGTTTCGTGCAAGGTGTAAACGCTACTAAAATAATTTGCAGAGCGCTATTGACAAACGAGATAATGGTGCATATACTGTTCACATCAAAACTTTTTAATATGAGGCAAACACATGAGAACTTACCAAGAAAGCGCAAGGGTGTTTAAAGCCCTGTGCGACCCAAAACGTCTTGCCATTTTGGAGCAACTACGCAGTGGCGAGAAATGCGCTTGTGTTTTACAAAAGCCGATGGATTTAACACAGTCTGGCCTATCTTATCACATGAAAATTCTATGTGATTCCGGGCTTGTGGTGAGTCGTCAAGAGGGTAAATGGACGCATTACCGCTTGAGCGAGACCGGCAAAGATGAAGCGGTGGAGTTACTACTGGCTCTTATCACACCGAACACAGAACGGGTATGTGAATGCCCCTCATGTGATAAATAAACGCCATCATAGCAAGATGGCGTTTATCTCGGCACCAAACATCAATTTTTTTTGATATGTTGTCCGGCAAATTGAAAGCGAGGTTTCTCTATGGGTGTGTGGCAATTTATCCAGGATCAAGTGTTCGGCATGAAATGGCTGAATGAGCTAATTGGCAAGGGCCTTTCCAAGCTGGGGCTGGATGTAGGGGAACGTATAGGAGGAAGTATTCAGTTTTTCTTCTATGATGTGTTAAAAATCACGGTGCTGCTCTGCCTTTTGATTTTCGTAATTTCCTACATTCAAAGTTACTTTCCGCCGGAACGAAGCAAGCGGATATTGAGCCGGTTCCATGGTGTCGGTGCAAATATCATATCTGCCCTGCTGGGAACTGTGACGCCTTTCTGTTCTTGCTCGTCCATTCCACTTTTTATCGGCTTCACCAGCGCAGGGTTGCCGCTGGGAGTTACATTCTCTTTTCTGATTTCATCCCCTATGGTGGACTTGGGGAGTCTTATTCTTTTAATGAGCATTTTCGGGGCAAAAGTTGCGGTCATCTATGTGATTGTCGGTTTAATGATCGCTGTGGCAGGCGGCACCTTAATTGAAAAACTACACATGGAACCGTATGTGGAGGAATTTGTCCGTGCTGCCGGCGGCGTGGATATTGAATCTCCTACCCTGACGAAACGGGAGCGAATACAGTATGCCAGAGAACAGGTCATTTCCACATTCAAAAAAGTATTTCCATACATTTTGGTTGGTGTGGGAATTGGCGCAATCATTCACAACTGGATTCCAGAAAGCTGGATTGAAGCGGTATTAGGCGGCAACAATCCCTTTGGTGTTGTTCTTGCCACGCTGGTGGGTATCCCCATGTATGCGGATATTTTTGGTACAATCCCGGTGGCAGAAGCCCTGCTCTATAAGGGCGCACAACTCGGCACAATTTTGTCCTTTATGATGGCTGTCACAACACTGAGTTTGCCGTCCTTGATTATGCTTCGCAAGGCTGTGAAGCCGAAGCTGCTGGCGCTGTTTATTGGTATTTGCACTATCGGTATCATCCTTGTGGGCTACCTGTTCAATGCGTTTCAATTTTTGCTTATATAATTTTCAGGAGGAATCAATTATGGGACTTTTTAACAAGAAAAAAGAAGAAACGAACTTCTGCTGCTGTGTGGGAAACTGCACCCCAAAAACAATGGCAAAAACAGAAGCGTCTAAGTCTGGCGTTGGGGTGAAGGTGCTGGGAAGTGGCTGCGTTAAATGCAAAACTCTGGAAAATGCTACCCGTGAAGCTCTTGTGGAATTGGGAATGGATACAACCATCGGCCATGTAACGGACTTTTCACAAATCGCCGCTTACGGAGTTATGACTACTCCTGCGCTGGTTGTGGACGGGAAAGTCGTGTCTTATGGCAAGGTGTTAACAAAGAAAGAAGCTAAAACCATCATTGCGGATGCAAGGAGGTAACGCTGTGCTTTTCTATCCGTCTCCTTGGCTTTTCAAAAAAGCCACTCTCCAGGGCGGATAGAGATTGCCCAAGGATACGAAAATCATCGTAATACACAGCATTTGAAAATAACGCCCGTTTCTCCTGCGTCCGTGCAGCTTTAAGCTGTGCGGGCGCTTTCCTATGCTCTGAGACACTTTGTCTCCAGGCGCCCCGCCTGCCTTTTGTTTCGATTCCCCCAACCAAAAAATCAAAACGGAGGAATAAAATGCCAGCCATCAACCTGAAAGATTTTTTCTGCCTGTACACTACGGACAAGTTCATTGATGTTTCGGAAGAAGGTCCTGAAGAGCTTCGGACGGATAAGCGGTACGAGGCAACCCAGAGTATCCGAATCACTTATGCTCCGTGGGCTTTATTCCGCTGGAAGAGCTGACAAAAGCGGGAGCGGCATGATTCATAGGCCATGCCGCTCCCCAAAACTTCACTCACTTTTTTATGGCACCCCGCCTAAGGCGCTGTTCCGCTTGTTTTCAAGGTGCCGGTCAACACAAAAAAGCGTCCGAAAACCGTATAAAGCATAAGAAAACACCCATTGACGCCTAGAACACAGGAAAATCAGCCGCAGCGGCATTTCTACCTTTCCTCCACCTGCGGCTCCTGGATGCGGCCTATGACAAACATTGCCGTGACAAATAACAGGAGTGTGAAAACGAAAGGCAGGCGGCGGTCCATACTGGAGAGCCACCCGGCCAGATAACCAAAAGGAGAGGAGAGGGCAACTGTGGAGGCCATGATAAGGGCATTCAGGCGTGCCCGTTCCTGCGGAGTGATGTTGAGCTGGAGAAGCGCGTCCTTACGCGGATTCACCAGCGCTGCCGCCACAGCGGCAATAAACACATACAACAGCACAAAGCCCAGTCTGTCCGCAGGAGAGAAGATCAGCACCAAGGCAGCCACGATGTACAACGCCAGCCCGATCCACAGCGGGATGCGAAATTTCGTGGCATTGATGCGGTGCTGAAGCCCTATCATAAAGATCAGCATGACAGCCGCGTTCAAAATGGGGAACAGCGCCAGAAAGTTTTCCGAAAGCCCCAGCCGCTGTGTCACATACAGACCAAAAAAGTTTGTGCTCACCATGTTGGTGACATACAGGATCACAGAAACAGCCACTGCTTTGAGCACACCCCTATTCTTCAGCATACCGGGAATCAACTGGCGGTATTCCCCCAGCATATGAAAAACAGATATTCCCCTTGTCTCTGCGCGCCGGATTTTGCCCTGCTTCGTTTCATGGCAAAACCGGAAGGTGATGAGCGTTTTCAGGATCATTGTCAGCGCAAAAAGAAAATACAGCACCCGTACTACCGGCACGATCGAATACGAACGGACGAACAGACCGGAAAGCGGCGCAAAAAAGATGGCCACCAATCCGCCAATATTTACCCAGGTATAGATTCCTACCAGATCCTTTGGGCGTGCGTCCTCAATCAGCAGGCAGTACCATGCCGTCTGATTGATCTGCTCAAAGCAATTCAGGATTGCAGCGGCCAAAAACAGCCAGAAATTGTTCGAAACAGCCCACACCAGACAGGCCAGCCCCCATCCGAAAAAATCCCCCATCATGGTAGTGAATTTTCGTCCCAGCTTGTCAGACAAAATGCCCCCCAAAAAGGAAAACAACACCTGGACTGCCATCGTGACGGAGAGAATCAGGCCAATCTGCACATCTGTGATGCCCTGTGTGTACATATAAAGAGTGGCGAACGGTGCGATAAGGTTGTAAGGGACGCCCCACAGCGGTTCGATCAGCACAAGCGTACGCGGATTCCCCCTATTGTCGGCCAGCACCTGAATGAGAGGATGTGCCTTCAGACTTCTTATTTTTGATTCCAGACTCATATACAACATCCCGGCTTTATCCAAATTTCCCGCTTATTCTATCATACTTCCAAACAAACGGAAAGAGGGCAGCATTTCTTCTTCCTAAATAGTGTTTACACGAGTAATGTGGTAAAATAGGCCAATAGCTCAGAAAGAGGTGTTCCTATGAGCAATGAACAACAACGCCATGACAGCCGTGATCAGGTATGGAATCTGCTGGCGCCTCATCGTTCAGGACAGCGAGGGCAATGGGGGTGGCACAGCACAAGATAACCGGCGGTCTATCAATGGCGTATTTTGGATTTTACACACAGGAGCACATGGCGGGGGTTGCCGCCGTGCTACGGGAAATGGGGTACTGTATATCAGCATTTTCGCAGATGAGCCTGATTTGGAATGGCCGATGATTGATGTCAGCCACTGTAAGGTACATCCACATGCAGCAGAAGCCAAAAGCGGTAATCAGGACATGAGTCGTACAAAAGGAGACTCAATACCAAGATTCACCTTGTCGTGGATGCAAATGGTATGCCGGTCCGAGTACATGTTACAGAGGGTATTCGAGCTGATTGCCAAGAAGCTATTCACCTGATTGGGGGAATAGCTGCGGAAACATTATTGACTGATCGTGGTCATGGCACCAACCCGATTATTTCTTATGCTGCTGGTGCTGGGATGAACGTCGTCATTCCGATCAAACGAGATCGCAGATAACAGCGGAAGTATGGCCGTTATTTGTATCGGCTTCGTCATTTGTTGGGGAATGCTTTTCTGCACTTGAAATACTGGCGTGGTATTGCCACTCGACACGCAAAAAATACAGCATCCTTTTTGGCAGCAGTACAAATTCGTTGCATTGCTATTTGGTGTGCCGTTTCAGCCTAATCTTGTGTAGACACCATTTAGGAAAAGGCCCGGGCCATGGTGGAGGAACTTCCATGAAGCTGAAAGAAGCCGTCAAAAAGGCGGAGGAGAGCATTGAGGAGACGCTTGCCTGCTGCGACTTCCCCAGCGAACACTGGGCACGCATCCACATCAACAATGCCATTGAGAGGCTGAACCGGGAAATTCGTCGCCACAACCGTAGGGTGGGCAGTTTCCCGAATGGTAAATCTGCCCCATGCCAGTCTGCGCACGGCTGCGCAATGTAATGTGGCCGGTGTCCAGTTGGGCAACAGGAATTACATAAACATGAAGCACCTAAGGGATGCCATTGAGAATGCCTCCATTACCGGCTGACTTCATTCATGTCAGGGTCTGCAAACCAAAGTGCGAAAAGTTTTTGACACAACCATATCTACAAGGCCACGAAGAAAATGATGGTGTGGAAAAAATAAACTTTCCGATAAGACCGCAAGGCCCGGGGCAGTGAAGCCTCAGGCCTTGCTTTTTTATATCGCTCACAGGTATCAAAGTGCACGCGCAAGCTCGCCGTAGCAGGTACCGCCACTGTTCTCAAGGAGATATTCGCGGCTTTTCTCCATGCCTGTCCGGTCGCCCCTGTGGCGCAGCGCCAGTGCGATACGGTACTGCACATCCAGCCGGTGCAGCGGTGCACGGCTGCTCTCAAAATCCTTTTGAAGCGCTCCCACATCTGCGTGCCTTCCCCGGGCAATATCCATGCAGAGCTGCAGATAGCCCAGCGTATGGCGCGCCTTTTGTACGAATTCCTTTTTGCAGCTCCTGTCTGCTGCAATGCGCCGCAGCTCGTCCATGGCTGTCTGCGCCCGATCCATCTCGCCCGCCGCCAGAAAGCAGGCAGCTTTGTTGCCGGCCACAAGACCCCGCATCTCCAGCGCCTTCTCCGGCGGCTGCACATCTTCCAGCACCGCCAGTGCCTGCTGCGGCTGACCGCCGTAGAGATATCCGTTGGCAATATGCACCAGCGTGGTGCAGCGGTTGGAAGCATCCATCCTTTTTTTCCGCAGGGGCAGCAGTGCCTGCAGGAAAGCCGACGGGTCGAGTGCTTCATACAGCAGCAGAAGGCGTTTCTGATACTCCCGCGCGGCCATGAGCCGGGCTATATACAATGCGATATTCACAGCGATAAAGGCGGCCAGCAGCGCGACGATTGCCCTGTTGAAGAGCGAGGCCGCACGGCCCGCCATATACAGCCAGGCAGAAATGCCTGCCGCTGCGCCCAAAACAGCGCCGCCCGTCCAGGCGACACACCTGCTTTTCGGAAATGCATTGATCATGTTTTCCTCCTCTGCATCAATACGGCCGCAGCCGTATACGTCCATACACAGGCAAATGCTCCACGCACCCCTCTCCCGGCAGCAACAGCACGCCGGAAAAACAGCGCAAGGCGGCGCCCGGACATCCCGGCCGCCGCTTTGCTGCAGCCACCGTTCTTCCGCCCCTGCCGGCAGAGCAGCGGGGCCGCACCGGCGACTCTTGCCTTTTTATGCCACCAAGCCGACCATTGTCAGCACAGCCAGCACCGCAAATGCTACGATACCGCCCAGAGCGTTGGTGGTGGTGAAGTATTTGAGGCCCTGCTTTGTATCAAAGCCATACAGGGAAGTGAAGATCCAAAAGCCGCTGTTATTCACATGCCAGCCTACCATGGAACCCGCGCCAATGGCCAGAGCGGCCACCACCGGGCTCATGCCCAGCACGGGAACCAGTGCTGCCATAAGGCCAGCGGCCGTCATGGAGGCAGTCGTCATGGAACCGCAGACCGTCATCAAAATGGCTGCCAGCAGGAACGGCACCAGGATCGCCGGGAAATTGGTGGCTGCAATAGCGTTGCCGATGGTCTGGATCGCCTCATTCTCGCGCAGGATACCACCCATGGCGCCACCCATAGCTGTGATGAGCAGAGCACTGATGGCGATGTTGAGCGCACGGCCGACCCAGTTGTTCATCACGATCTCAAACCAACTGCTCTTCTCGCTCACCTTGCAGCCGTTGCCGTCCACATTTGCCTTATCCACAACCTTCTTTTTGCGGCCGAATATAAGCATTCCCACAGCAATGATGCCGCAGAACAGCGCCAGAACCGTGTTGCCGAAAGTGTTGAAAAAGGTGTAGGCACCGCTTCCCTCGCTCACCAGCAGCTTGCCGATGGAACCAACAGCGATCATCACGGCAGGCAGCAGAAGAGGCAGGAAGGAAGCTGCCGCCTTTGGCGTATTCTCTTCCTTGATGAGCAAAGCGTCCACAGAGGATGTGTCCTCCACAGCCTCGATGCCCTCGGTGTAGGAAGCCAGCGGCTCGATGTACTCACATTTGGAATAGATCGGGGTAAGCACAAAATAGCACACTGCGAAGGAGATGACAGAGCACACGAGACCCCACAAAATCACAGTGCCGATGTCGGCGCCCAGCAACACAGATACCGCGAGGATACCGGGCGTGGGCGGCACAAGGCCGTGCGTCAGCGTCAGGCCCAGATTGACGAATGGCGCCACCTGTGTCATGCTCATTTTCTTGCGCTTGGCGAGGATGGCGGAGATGGGCGCGTTCAGAATAATGGCGATATCGCCGAACACAGGTATGCTCATGATGAAGCCGGTGAGCGCCGGAGCCAGCTCAAGGCGTTTGCCCTTGAAAAGGCGGATGAAGAAGTTCACCATGCTGGTGGCGGCGCCGGTATCGCTGATGCCGGCGGCAATGACAGCGCCGAAGATGATCATGACGCCGATGCTGCCCAGCGTGGAACCAAAATAGCTGGTGATGGAACTGAAGGTGTCCACCAGGCTTTTGCCGGACGCTATTCCGCAGAACGTCGCTGTGATGAACAGCACCATCACAGGGTGCATCTTGAACTTCAAGGTCAGTACTGTGAGGATGATGATCGCAGCGATCAACATGAACACAAACGCTAAAGGTGACATAGTATTCCTCCTCGTTCAATTAAATTATACAGGACTGTATCGAACACCCGCCTTCTCTGCCAGGCGAGGTGCATCCACTGTTGACAGACGAAAAAGCCATCCTTTTCAAAGGCATCCGTTTTCGGCCAGCGCCGCGCGCGTCGTCTTATATGCATTGGGAATCACCCATTCGGGCGTCTTTGCCCAATATTCGGGCCGGAAGGTCTCCACAGAGACTATGCCGCTGTAACCTGCCGCCTTCAGCTCCTGGAGGAACGCGCCGGTATCCACCACGCCCCGGCCGCAGAAGCAGCGTTTGTCCTGGCCGCGCTGTGCCTCGGGCACATCGTCCGCGCTCATAAGGTGAACGGTGAATATCTTTTCCGGCTGCACGCTTCCAATGGCCGAAAAGTCGTTGCACCCACCGTTGAGAAAAATATTGTAGGAGTCGAACACAAAGCCCACATTGGGCCGGTCTACAGCGCGCACTACAGCGTCTGCCTGCCCGATGCTGCGGACGCTTGAGCGTTCAAAGCCGACGAGCTCAAAGCACAGGTTCATATCATATGGTTCCGCCCGCCGGGAAAGCTCCTTGAGGATACGTACACAATTCGAAAATGTGTCTTCCCAGCTGCCTGTATACGGGCCGCCTGCCGGGTCGCGCTGAAGCGGCGGCACAATGATAAAGTAATGGCTGCCGATGGCTCTCCCCACCTCACAACCAAGCCGGAACTCCTCCAAAAGCTCCTTTTGACGTGCTTCGTCGTCGCCCTCGCTCAAAAATTCCGGATACAGATAGAGCGCATTAAAGGCATGCGGCTTCAGCCGGCTCGTGCAAAAAAATACCGCCAACTCCTCCACCGTATGGCGTTTGAGATAATCTGTCAGCATGTCAAGGCGGATCTCGATATAATCGAACCCGGCCTTTTCGCACAGCACGAGGTCCTGCTCCAGTGTAGAGCAATCCCTCGCACACGCCTCATTGTAAGAGATAAACATTTTCCCTGCCCCCTTATTTCAGCGGGAATTTAATGATGGCGTTATCCTTCGTGCTTCGGTAGATGGCTGTGAACAGCTCCACCGTGCGTCTGCCCTCTGTGGCGTCCACCAGCGGCTTTTTGCCACTCTGCACAGCCTCGAGGAAATCTTTGATCTGCTCGCGGTGATAGTAATACATGGAGTCCACACTGTTGAAGAAGTCGCTGTCCTCCTTTTTCCACACAGGCAGCATTTCCTCTTCGCCAGGCACCGTCCACAAATCATTTACAGGCGGTTCTGTTATAGACGTCATGCCCGCGATGAACATCGCGCCGCCATCGGTCTGCACACCTGCGGCCGCACCGTTCTCACCGAAAATGTGCACCCTGCCGTACAGCGCCGGGTTCTGGCTGTTACTCACAACGATATTGCCCACAGCGCCGCTCTTGAATTTAACCACAGCCACAGCCGTGTCCTCCACCTCGATATAAGGGTGGTTGAGGTTCTTCCAGACGCCGTATACTTCGTCCACCTCGCCCATGTACCACAGCAGCAGATCCAGCTGATGGGGCGCCTGGTTCACCAGCACGCCGCCTCCCTCGCCTTTCCACGTGCCGCGCCAGGGGTCGCTGTTATAATAAGCCTCGTCGCGCCAGCCCAGCATCGTCACCATTCCCAGCACGGGACGGCCCAGCTTCCCATCCTCGATGGCCTTGTGGATGCGCATGCAGGGGCGGTAAAAACGGCGCTGCACCATCGTGCCTACAGTGACATGATTACGCTTCTCCGCCGCGATGATGGCGTCGCAGTCCTCAAGGCTGGAAGCCAGAGGCTTTTCCACAAGCACATTGCAGCCGCAGTCCGCAGCCGCCACGGCCGGACTGGCATGCAGTGGGTGCGGAGTACAGATGCTCACCACATCCAGCCTCGCATCGCGGCACATTGTGGCCACATCCGTATACGCCTTCACACCATAGCGTGACGCAAAGGCCTCCGCACGCGCGCTGTCTGCATCACAGACAGCGACAAATTCGCTCTGGGGCAACTCCGCATAGACCTTGGCATGAAAATCGCCCACCTTTCCACACCCAATGATACCGGTTCTCAGCTTTTCCATGGGGCTTCATCACTCCTCATTTTCACTTCATGTAGCCGCCCTTCATCGGGCCGACCGCATGTTCGGAATAGATTTTCAAAACACCGCTCTGATACCGCAACGGCCTGGGCTGCCACGCGGCTCTGCGCTCCTTCAGTATCCCGTCCATCTCCTCGGGCGTTTTCCGCTCGCCCCGCACACCCACTATGGCCAGCACCCGCGCAGGGATATCGATTTGGATAAGGTCCCCCTCCTCTACCAGCGCGATGGGACCGCCTTCGGCCGCCTCCGGCGAAACATGCCCGATAGCCGGGCCCTTGGACGCGCCGGAAAAACGGCCGTCCGTAATGAGAGCGATGGTCTTGCCCAGCTCCGGGTCGGAGGATATCGCCTCCGTGGTATAGAACATCTCCGGCATTCCGCTGCCCTTGGGTCCTTCATAGCGGATAAACACCGCATCTCCTGGCTTGATGTCGTGGGCGATGACGGCGGCAATGGCGTCCTCCTCGCAGTCGAAAGGGCGGGCGCGCAAAAGCGCCTTGTGCATCTCTACCGGCACGGCCGAATGCTTCACAACAGCCCCTTCGGGCGCCAGATTCCCGCGCAGAATGGCGATGGTCCCCTTATCTCCGATTGGGGCGTCAAACGGACGAATGATATCTTCTTTTTTGACCCCTGTCTTTTTAAGATATTCCGCGCATTTTTCGTAATAGCCGCCGGCCTTCAGCCCGTCCAGGTTCTCGCCCAGCGTTTTTCCAGTGACGGTCATCACATCGAGGTGGAGCAGGTGACGCACCTCTTCCATGATGGCGGGCACGCCGCCCGCATAATAGACATATTCTGACGGCCAGCGTCCGGCGGGGCGCACATCCAGCAGATAATGAGCACTCTTATGGATGCGCTCGAATGTGTCGGCATCGATCTCAATGCCGAATTCATGGGCGATGGCCGGAAGATGCAGGATGGCGTTTGTAGAGCCGGAAATTGCCGCGTGCACGATAATGGCGTTTTCAAAGCTCTCCCGCGTCACGATATCGCGGGCCGTCAAGCCGCGCTTTGCCAGCTCCACAGCCTGTGCGCCCGCTTTTCTGGCCACTTCCACAAGATCCGCGCTGGTGGCCGGCAAAAGCGCGCTGCCCGGCAGTGTAAGGCCCAGCGCCTCGCACATCACCTGCATCGTGCCCGCCGTGCCCATAAAGCTGCATGCACCGCAAGAGGGGCAGGCATGGTGCTTATAATAAGTGAGCTGCGCCTCACTGATCTCACCGCGCTGACACATGGCACTGTAGGCACCGATCTGCTCCAGTGTCAGCAGGTCCGGCCCGGCCTCCATAACGCCGCCTGTCACCACGACAGCTGGCAGGTCTGTTCGACCGATCCCCATTAGAAGGCCCGGCAGCCCCTTGTCGCAGCTGGCGATGAATACCCCGGCATCGAAGGGAGTGGCGTTGTTGTGGATCTCCACCATATTGGCGATCATGTCGCGGCTGGCCAAAGAATAATTGATACCGTCATGGCCCTGTGCCATGCCGTCGCAGATATCCGTTGTGAAATAGCGCGCGGCCCGGCCGCCTGCGGCCGCCACACCTGCAGCCGCTGTATCCACAAATTTCAGCAGATGCGCGCTTCCCGGATGGCTGTCTCCAAAGGTGCTCTCGATAATGACCTTCGGTTTTTCTAAATCTTCCAGCTTCCAGCCCATCCCGAGGCGCAACGGGTCCATTTCAGGCGCCAGACGGCGCACCTTCTCGCTGTGATACATACGCACACCCTCTCCTTCTTGTTTCCATTCTCCATATCATTATCATTTATCAGACATCAGACGTCTTATGTTTCGCTTATAAATTAACAAATCTTCACCGGCAAGTCAAGGCTTTTTTCGAACTTTGTGGAAGACCACAAAGTTATACTTCATTTTTTATCGCTTTGCACGAAAACATTCAAAGGTCTTTTCTGAAAGAAACAGACAAACCGGGCCGCCGTTCTGCAGGCCTCTACCGATGCTTTGCCCCGATGAAAAGCGCCGCAGAATCTCGCTGGAGAACGCCCCTGCTCCTCTGCCGACTGGTACATGGCCCAAAAGCGCCAGAAAAAGCAAAGCCGATCCCTGTACGTGTATAAACGCACAGAGACCGGCCTCTTTTTTACTCTTGTTAAAGCACTGCGTCAGCTGTCGTCATCCGGCAGCGCCTCGATGCTTCGCCGATTGTCTTCCAGATGCACGCGCATCGCCTGCCGGGCAGCTTCGGAGTCGCGCGCGCGAATGGCATCCACAACAGCCTGATGAGTGCGCAGCGACTGCATCTGCAGCGCACGCTTCGTGATATCGATAAAAAGAGGAATAGCCTGGCTCAGAATGGGGACCAAATTTGGCATGATCGCGTTGCGCGTACACGCCGCCCAAAGCGTATGCAGCTGCTGATCCAGCGCTCCATAGTTTTCATTTCGGCGCACCTTTTCCTCAATGGCGTCGCATAGCGCCTGCATTCGAGCAATCTCTTCCTCTGTCGCCTTTTGTGCGGCCAGCGCAGCGATCTCTGGCTCGATCATAAGGCGCACCTCGCACAGATCGAGGCCCAGCCGCTTTTTGTCCGGCTGAAAACGCAGCCCCAGAGGATCCTGCACAAGGCCGGTCTGCTCGCACACAAACGTGCCGTTCCCTCGATGGACCTCCAGAATATTGCGGCTCACAAGCGCCTTCGTCGCCTCGCGCACTGTGCTACGTCCCACACCAAGGCGCTGCGCCAGCTCATACTCGCTGGGCAAGCGGTCGCCGGGCTTGAACTCCCCCAGGACGATAAGCTTCTCAATCTCCTCGGAGACGAGCTGAGGCAACGGCTTGCTCGTCTGCTTTACTTCAGTGAACACGCGGTCTCCTCCCACCTGTGACTATGGCAACCTGCGCACAGCAACACACAACGTGCGTGCCACAGCCGCAGCAATTCTAAAGCATTATACCACAGACTTCCCCTGCACGCAACGCTGTAAGCGCCTTCCGAGGCTTCAATATCTCTCCAGCTGAAGTTGATTCCCAGTACCTCGTCTATCTTGCGCTGCTCGTCCGGCTCAACCTTTCCGCGCGTCGCGCAGACGGCGCTTATCCAGCGCGCACCTGTTCCATCCGCACCACACTATTGCGGGACAGGCCGCCCGTACCCGCCTTGAACCCAATCTACGTGGGCAGATTCGTTTTGTCCTATTTAACGGCGATGCTCACGTCGCTGTAGCGGTTGCCCGCGTCGTTTTGCACAGCAAGTGTAGGTCGCACACCGCCTTGTTTACTTCCCATCACCGAAACTGAGCTCCGTGCAGAACACATCAGTGCGCTTTGCCTCTCTGTGTTCCCTGTTGCCCATAAAAAACTCCCGGCTAAGAAACATATCGCCTTCGTCACGGATGTTTTCCCCTACAGTAAGGAGTTTTATTTTCCCTAATGTCTATTTCTGCATACAAAGTCTTACCATTGGGTAATACAGTTTCCGTGCGAACCATATCTCCATCTAACTGAGTAATCATATTATTAAGAATATCTCTCAATTGTCTGGTGGTTCTTCCGCGAGTACAAATTGCCGGTCAACGACCGGTTTGAGATCATCGCCCTACGCTATCTTTTGACGGTCAAGCGTTGGTCCACTCTTCCAGAACTGCGGCGGTACAGTTTTACTATTGGCTGTGTCTGCCATGAAATCTGCCGTCAACACCGAGAGGCGTAAGCAGAATTGGCATCGGCATCCACAGACAATCAGCTTGGACGCACCACACAAAGGTATATACGGCGCTCCGCTGCTTGAATGCCTGGCAGGCTGATTCATTGAAATATTGCAGATACTACACTTTGGGAGGGCCCTTATGGCCCTCCCTCTTTTTTTGAAATGATGAAATCATTCTGGTGGCAAGGCGTTCTCATTGCCTACGATGATTCACGGCTTTTCAATGCTCGGGCCGTGACGAAACGCAAGCAATCGAATTCTGAGCCTCTTCAGTGAAGCCCGCCTTGCCTCACCTACGGCGTAGACCTGTTCGCTCGCTCAGATTCAAAAAGCTATACCCTCTGAGAGCCAAAGTTATGGCAGGTCTGTCATACAGCATATTTCCCTTCGCATCCGCATGATGGATCCGTCAAGCTTTTTTTCATCGTGCAGGACTCCCTTTTTGCCCTGACAAAAGAGTCCATCGCTGGCCGCTGCCGTGTAGCGCCAGTTGAACAGAGCTTTGAAACATGACGATTTGACCGAAGATGGGGGTTGAATGTTCCATCGAAGGCCGCTCGAGTTCTTCAAATGAGTACCGCGGCAGTTTCTGTGTCTCCGGCTGAGAATTCCGCAGCTTCCTCTGCCACCTGTAGAAGGTGGACAGCGGCTACGCCGTTCTCCGCGCACTATGCTTTGACTGCCTGTCCGCTGCGCTTCGCGCATGCCATGATATTGTACCATCGCTCTTCGCAAACTGCCAGTGCTCTCTTTTCCATGGAAGTCAGCTTCTCTGGCTGCATGTATTTTTTAGAGTGCTCCCCAAATACATGCTCGGATTCTGTATTGCTATTCTCCCATGTTTATGTTTCTCTCGCAAGACCGTGGTTTCGTTGGGCGCTTACGATACAAGCTCAGAAAACTTTATCCTGCTGTCTTGTAATTATTAATTTGATGGAGCAACGTAGGACAGAGTTGCTTTTAAAATTATTTTCCCATATGAAAAAAACAGCCGGAGCAGGCCTCACAAAAACAGGTTGTCTGCTCCGGCTGTTTTCAGCCTCCATTTCCAACGTCTTTCTCTATTTTGGCCAAAATGAGCCTTATGTCAGCTCGTCAGGCTTGGGAATCACCTTTAAAGCTTCATTCGTAGTTTCTCATGTTATCCCTGCATAGCAGCCCCTTCAGGATACGCCTGATGAGTCTTTTACCCCTTTACTGCACCCAATGTCAGGCCCTGAATGACATATTTTTGCAGCGTGAGGAAAATAATGATTGTAGGAATCAGCATGATGACGATGGCAGCAAATAGCCCGCCCCAGTTGGAAGTATACATCATGGAATCTTTCAACGCGTACATTCCAAGGGAGATCGTCCGCAAATTTTGCTTGGAGGCAAACACCAGTGCGAGCATATATTCATTCCAGATGCTCACAAAATTGAATACCGAGATGCAAATCAACCCCGGCTGCACCAACGGCAGCATAATGCGGGCAAACATGCGAAACTCGCCGCATCCGTCTATGATAGCCGATTCTTCCAACTCCTTAGGAAGCGTTCGAAAAAAACCTGTGAGTACGAACAAGCTGAAAGGGAAGTATAGCGCGATATAAATTAATATTAGACCTGTACGCGTATTCACCAGCCCCAAATTCAACAGCTGATCGTACAGGGGGATCAAAAGCAGCTGAGAGGGTACACTCATACTGAAGATAAGCAGGTTCAACAGTGCTTTGCGCCCTTTGAATTCATATCGTGTCAATGCAAAACTTGTCAGCGCTGAGATAACCGTACAGCCTAAAATAGATGCAAACACGATAACTACACTGTTCATGAAATAGCTGGACATCTTCATGGTGCTCCATGCGCTATGATAGTTTTCCAGTGTAGCTTTCGCAGGCATTGCCCAAGGAGTCTGGTAAATTTCGAGATTCGTCTTGAAAGAGCTCATCAACACCCATCCCAAAATACCAATGATAATCAGGGACCAAACACTCAAAATCACATAGGAAAAGATGTTTCTGCGTTTCTTTTTCATCTTTATCACCTCTTATGCGTTATATAGAACCTCGAATCAATACTGCAGATCCTCCCGGTCAAAAATTTTGCGGAATCCTCCCACAAACAATGCCACCATCAAAAACATTACCACTGCAATAGCGGAGCCATATCCCAACTTGAAGACGGGTACGTCCACGCCAAAAGCCATGGTGAACATATACGTTCCAAGGGTATTGAGCATGGTGCTCTTCCCCTTAAACATGGCCCAAATCAGCTCAAAGTATTTAATGGCGTTGATGATCCACAGCGAAATAGAGATCACCAGCACGTCTCGCAACAGAGGAAGCGTGATTTTGAAAAAGCACACCAAATCGGTAGCACCGTCGATAGACGCCGCTTCCTGATAAGTATTGGGTATTTTATCACAGCCTGACAGCAATAGAATCAAATAGAACCCCACAAAAGAGATACAAGACACAGCGATAATGCATACCATACCGCTCATGCGAGAGCCCAACCAAGGGATACACCATTCTCCCAAACCTATCGCTTCCAGCACCATATTCAAAAGGCCAAACTCCGGATTGAAGAAAAATACCCATAGCACGGCCAACGCGGCCTGAGAAATCATATTGGGGAAATAGAAAAAGTTGGAAAAAGCCTTGCGCCCCCGAAAACCAGGACGGGTAATTAGATATGTAAACAGCAGCGCAATAGAAAAAATCAGCACACCGCCCAGCAATAGAAATAGCATTGTGTTGCCCAATGCCTGAAGGAATGTCTTGTCATGCAGCAATGAAATAAAGTTATCCAGCCCGATAAAAACTTTTTCTGCTTTAAACCCATTCCATTCCGTGAGGCTGTAATAGAATGACTGAATAGCAGGGATAAAAAAGAAATATCCGTACATCAGCAATCCCGGAAGCAGAAACGTCGCAACGATCCACGGCTTTACCTTTCTGTTCATACAATCACTTCCCTAAATCAAAGTTTCGGATTCACAGCTAAACGCACCTTAAATCCGGGGGCGCCGTACACGCACTTGGCTCGTGCACGGCGCCAGATCAATCTTTATTGATAAAAAGCTGCCGTATCGGTATCCAACTGCGTGATAAAAGCCTCTGGTGTAATAGCACCGTTGATCAACTGAGTAGAGAGCGGCCCAAGCACATTGACGAACCAATCGCCATATTGCTGCAGGTCCCCATAGTTACCGCTGATGCTGGTAGCGTTATTGACGATATTCTCAATCTGATCAAGTTCCTGGGTAGCTGGACCGCCTACCAAAGGCGAGGGATTTTTCAATGCCGTAAGCCCTTCCTGCACGCCCATAGAAGAAAATATCTTTAAGAAGTTGATGGCATTCTCTTTATTCTTGCCGTCTACCGTGATGCCCGCCGCATTGCTCCAGATTTCTTCATGCCAAGGAGAGACCGAATCCGGCAACTCCGGCAACGCGAACATTTTCATTTCCATTTCGGGAGGGGTCTGGCTGGCCATCTCCGTAGGAATCCATGCGCCGCAGAACAGCAATCCCGCTTTGCCTTGCGTGAACAACGCCTGCGCGGCCGGAAACACAGAACCTGCCGCTCCGTCTTGGAAATAACCATTCTCGCTGAATGTAGCCACATATTGCGCTGCTTTCAGAAAAGCAGGTTCGTCTGCAAAGGCTGCGTCCCCCTTAGCCGCCGCATGGATTTTTTCCATTGTCGTTAAGCGTTCAGCAAAGCGGATGAACCACCACTCATTATACAAATCGGTGGTACCATCCAATGCAACGGGGGCGATACCGTTCTCTTTTAAAGTTTCGCAGACATCCATCAGGTCATCCCAAGTATTCGGCACTTCCAGACCGAGCTCTCTGAACATCGCTGCATCATAGAAAAAGCCGTGCGTATACATACTCTCCGGAATGAAATAACTCACGCCGTTTATTTTCATGCTTTCCATCAGATTGGGTATAAAAGTTTCTCCCCATGTTTTGTCTTGGTCGTAAGCCGGTGTTGTGAGGGCTTCATCCAAAGGTTCAAACAGCCCCTCCTGCGCCAGAGGTGCCAAGACTCCAGTGTTCTGGATAATGATGTCAGGGAAATCATCAGCTTCCTTATCATTCAGCTTTGTCTGAAATTGAGAGGCGATCTCGCGGCCACAGAACACGATTTCCACCTCTACATCAGGATATTCAGCACTGTAAGCATCCACAATGGACTGCTCCCAAGTAGAAATCGGTTCGCCTTCATTCATGTACGACCAAATCACCAGCTTGTCTGTGCCCACAGGCTGTGCAGAAGACCCGCTTCCCTCTCCCGAAGCAGGTGCAGATGACGGCGTGGAGGACGTTCCTCCACCGCAACCCGCCAACAGCGTGACAATCATTGCGATTGCAAGGAAAAGTGCGATCCGCTTTTTCATATCATGACCTCCATTTTTTATGATATATTTTCAATGGGTTTCCCCATTTGCGACTCTATCAAATCAGTTCTCAAGCTCCAATTCCCACAAATAAGAGGAACGGTCATTGTTATCGTTTTCGCCGGCATAAATCGTATTGGATCCGGCAAATATCATGTGATGAATTCGATCCGGCCGCAAGCCATCCTGCTCGCATACCACGTCTTGAGAAAACACCAGCTCTCTTTTTTCGGTATTATAAGCGAAAAGCTTAGTCTTATAGTGTTCACCGCAGATACCATAAAGCAGCCGATTTTCAGGATGAAAAGCCAGCGCGGGCAGCCTGCGGCTTTCAGGCGACGGGCAGCACAGCAATTCGGCTTGTGCAGTAGCGGGATCAAGTCGGATCAGCGAGCCCGCGTCGGTGCCGATGTAGATCATGCCGTCCGGGCCCAGAATGGACGTATCCGGCTTGCTCTTATCGGCCGGGTCATCAGTGCGGGGAAGGCCGTGGTCAAAGAATGTCATCTCGTCCGTATCCGGCGAATAGCGGAACAGCCGAAGCGAATCCGGGCCGGTGCGGTACGAGAACGCCCGCAGGATGCCGTAAGTGCCCCACACGTTGCCGTCCTTATCAATGACGGGGTTATGCGCTTCGCAGAATTCCGCGGCGTTGCCGATATGGGCGATCACACGGCTTTTGCCCGTGTCGATGTCGTAGCGAAAGAATACCTCCGGTACTGCGCCAAACCCATAGATGATCCTGCGCTTGCGATCCAGCGCGATGGACTGGATATACGCCGGCGGGCACGGCCGTGCGAGAAACGTAAACTCCCCGGTGTTGATATCATATTTTACAAGGCGACCGCCCTTTGCAGTGAACTGCTTGTCGATATCATGGAACAGCGCAACACCGCCATACAGCGTATTGCCATCCAATTCCAGCGAGCGGTGAAACTTGGCGTCAAACGGCTCGCCCACCTTCTCGTAGCCGCAGGAGGTGATGGTTTTGGCCTTACGGTCAAATTTCCACAGCAATTCAGCTGAAAAACTACCGATGCCCAGATATACGGCGTCCGACGGCTGGTGATACGCCAGCGACGTAATGGAAATCCATTTTTTCTTGTATTGCGGATCGCGGACAAAATCGTCATACGTCCACCGATCCAGCACCTCGGATTTCCAGTTGTCGAATTTTTGGTCGTAAATTGCATAGTGGGAAACATTTTTCAGTTTCATGTTTCTTCGTCCTTTCTGCAGTTTAGTTTAAGCGGTTATCGATAACCTGCTTTCCATCCCGTATCACGCCTTGCACCTGCAGGCCGCTATCCAGCAGTAGCAGATCCGCCCGCTTGCCGACGGCGATGCTGCCAATCTCGGCGTCCATACCCAGCATACGCGCGGGCGTAAGCGCCGCCATGCGCACCGCAGCCGTCAGTTCAACGCCGGCACGCTGCACCATCGTGCGCACCAGCCGCGAGGTTGTGGCGATGCTACCTGCAAAGTTTTTGCCGTCCGGCATCACGGCCACGCCGCCCTTTATGCAAATGGGCCGGCGTCCCTCCTTATCATCGTACACAACGGTGCCCTCCGGCACGTCCGCCGCGCCGGCGCGGATGGAATCGGTAATCAGTGCAATGTGCTCTGGGCCTTTGATCTTATAGATCAGCCGCAGAAAATCCGGCGGCAGATGCACGCCGTCTGCAATGACCTCCACATCCATTTCATCGATGAGAAACGCGGCCTCCACCACACCGCCCTCCCGGTGAGGCCCGTTGCGGTGCAGCACCGAACAGCCGGAATACAAATGCGTTACGCTGTGAAACCCGCGTCCAAAAGCCTCGTACACCTGTGCGGTGGTGGCGTCGGAATGGCCGACGCTGGCCATAATGCCCTGCTTATGCAGACGCTCACCCAGCTCTAGCGCACCGGGAAGTTCACAGGCGATGGACCAGCGGCGCAAGCAGGGGGCCTGCTCCAGAATACGCTCGTATTCCGCCGCATCCGGCAGGCGGATGATCGTCTCATCCTGCGCGCCCCGCTCCTTTTGCGAAAAATAGGGTCCTTCCAGATGGACACCGGCCAGCCTCGGCAACGGCGGAAGCTGCGCCTCCCTTTGCCGCATGGCCTCGTATATACGAAGGCTCTCCAGCGTGCCCTCCAGCGTTGTGCTGGACACCGTGGCCAGCATTGTGGTGGTGCCTCCGGCCAGGTGGGCCTGCATGGCCTGAACAAAGGCAGCCTCTTCCCCATCCCGGAAATCGGCCCCCGCGCCCCCGTGGACGTGCAGGTCTACAAAGCCCGGCGTGAGATACTGTCCTTTTGCGTCGATCACAGTGGAAAACGTTTGCTGCGGCGAAACGCCGCACCCATATGCTGTGATTTTTCCCTCCCGGCTGATTAGCCAAGCGTCCTGCAGCACCTGATAGGGCAAAACCAAATGCGCATGCTCGATTTTCAGGCTCATATTCTCACCCTCTCTGCGGCTGATCCAGGTGAAACAGCCTCTTTGCGTTCAGGCCCAGAATCTGCCTTTTTTCTTCATCCGTCAGCTCAGCCAACAAAATGCGGCCCACTGCGGCCTCCATAGAGTTCCAATAGGCGTCCGAGCCATACAGCACCTTGCAGGCGCCCGCGCCCCGCGCCATAGCCTCCACCGCGCCGTACCACACATAGCTGCAGGCCGTGTCCAGATAAACGTTCTCGTGGCGGGCCGCCACCTCAATGGCGCTGCGCACCGCGTCTTCCTCCCCGCCGGAATGCCCCAAAATGAATATTGTGCGCGGGAAGCTTTGCGCCAGCTTATGAAAGCGCAGCACCTCTTGCCCCCATGTGTGCAACAGCACGGGAAACCCGCGCTCGCCTGCCCATGCATAAACATATTGGTACTCGGGGCACTCGAAATCCATTTTATGCTCAACTGGGTGCAGCTTTACACCGCGAAAACAAGGGCAAGCGGCAAACTTTTCCATCTCTGTGCGGTGATCGTCCCGATGCGGGTCTGGGGCCAGATAACCCCAAAATCGGCCGGGATAGGTCTCGCACATGGCCAGCATTTCCGGATAGGCCTGCCAGTGCTCGCCCGTCGTCCAGAGGTTCGACACCACCCCACAGGTGACGCCGATCCTGTTCATCTGGGTAATGAGATCGCGATAATGCTCAAACCGGCTGAAGAATTTGGCCACGCGGGCGTTGTGCATGTGGCAGTCCACCACAAATTCTCCGGTCAGCGTCGCGCCGCTGCGCGCGGCCTGCGCCAGCGTTTGTCCGTGTTCCATTTCAATCCACCAGCTTTCTCTCCAGCAGGGCTTCCAGATTGCGTGCGGCAATTGCCTCTTTCTCGTTCTCAGAAATACATGCATAACTCACAAGGCAAACCGCGCTTCCCGGCGAAAACGTGCCCAAATTACTACCGAACAACAGCTTTTCCGCCCCTACCTTTTCACAGAGCGTCTGCAAAAGGCAAAACGATTTAAGCCCCGACGTCTCCAGATACAGCCGCGGATGCTGCCGCAGCAATGGAAAAATATAACGTGCATGGCGATAATACAGATTGGTGATCACCAGCTTGAGGCCGGGGTGCTCACAGCACACGGCGTGCACTGTCTCCCAATCGGACTGATCGGCATCCATCAGTGCCAGCGTGCCGGTACGCTCCAGCATATCCAACAGTTCGCCGCTGCACCAATCGCGCAAAGAATAGCCAAGCACATTGTATTTCGGCGATAGGCGTACCGCACGTACATCCGCCAACCTCATGCGACGCTCCAGCTCGTCCACGTTCCAAAATTCGCCAGTATGATTGGGCATCACCATCCACACAGGCAGATAAAAAGGCTCCCGTCGGCAAATCAGACACATCTCGGCATTCCCGTCGAGAGGATGCAGATCCAGCGCCGCATTGCAGAAGGCAAGCCCTTTCTGGATGCCGCAGCGCTGCGCCTGGCACGCGATCTGCGCGCTGTCGTAAATGCGCCAGCCCGAAATGGCGTTGGGTTGGCCCACCGCTATATTGCAGTCTGCAAACTTCAGCATAACTTATCCTCCAACCACTCGGCCGCCGCGCTCAGGGCGTCCTTTTCCCAGCGCGCCGGAATAGGCGTGGGCGTATGTGGGGCCAGCGACCCGCCCGCCGGGTTTTTGGGGGTGAATGCACACACCCTGCCGGCCAGCTTTGCCAGATCCGGCAAATCGCACAACCGCAGCAGGCCTGTTTCAAACGCCGTTTCCGGGGCGAAATAATAATCTGCTTCGAACAGCGCGTCAAACGAAAGCTGTGTCTCCAATAGCGCGGCGCCTCTTGCCTTTGGCAGTAGCGCCGCCGCCAGCAGCGCCAGCAGGGCGCCAGGCCCCTGCCCAACAAACACAACTCGCTCATAGCCGTTCTGTTCATCCAGATAATGCACAACATCGGCGATCTGCCTCAGCCGGCAGGCCGTAAGCTTTTCGCCCAATACCGCCGCTGCGTTAAACAGCGCCGTTTCCGCGTCGTATCCGGGCCGGGTCTTGGCGAAAGCGCTCTGCATCCCCCAGGGAAGAATGCGCAGCACATCCATGCCCGACGCTTCCAGGCCGTTCGCGTTTTGCTCGGGATGTGTTATGGCCACACAGAGCGTGTGGCTGCCCCGGCACAGGCTGCGGCACGCCGCCTCCCGCCCGCCGTCCCGCAGCAAAAACGTCTGCCACGCATCCTCGCGCCACAGTGGCTGTACCGTATACGAAGCCGATGAAACATCATAAAGTTCTGCAAGCTTGGCGCGCAGCGCCTCGCCCGATGGCCGCCCGGCCTGAAGCTTCTCCAGCGCGGGCTTCCACGCCTGTATGGCTGTGAGCCCAAAGCCGATATGCGGCAGGCAGGCCAGCTGTTCGTCTTTCAGAACAGCCGTATCTACTTCGCTTGCGGGGCCCTCTTTATTCAGCAGCTGCCGGCAGAAAAAATCGTAGCCGAACATTCTTGTCGGAGCGCTGATCACGTGCGCGCAGGGTGCTACCTGAACTGAAAAAAACGCAGCGTTCCCGGCTGCCTTGTAAAGGCGCCGCATCTCACCCTCCAGCTGACGCACGCCCTCCAGCAGGAAAAAGTCCTCGCTGGCTGCGCTCAGCATACAGGGTTTGGGGAAAGCCGCCCACAGCACGTCCGCGTAATCGAAGCCCTCCCCGGCGCTGATGCCTACGATGCTTTGCTCGCAGTCGCCAATGCCGTTTTCCACAAGCGTCATCGCTTGCTTTGTGAGGCACTGTATGGGGGAATAACAGCAGATGCGGTCGTCCAATGCAGCCAGGTATGTGGTCTGCGTACCGCCGCCGGACTGTCCCGTGGCCCCAATGCGCTTTGTATCTACATCCGGACGGCTGCACAGATAATCCACCACCCGCATACTGTCGCGCACGAACAGCGCGCCCAAGTTCTCCCCAAGCAAGTAACTCAGATTGCCCGCCTGCATGTGAAGATCCACCGCTTGGATATCCTCGGGCACAGCGCCGAAGCATCGCTCAAATTCCTGCTGGCTGAAGGGAGAGCGCTCGCCCTGACAGATGGGGTCGTATGTAGCGGCGATGATGCCGCAGCGGGCAAGGTTTGCGCAGAATATCTGGTTTTCCGGCAACTGCTTGCCCCGGGGCCAGTGCCCCATCGACACCACCACCGCCGGGTGCGGCCCCGGCTCAGCGTCAGGCAAATAGAGGTTGACCGGGATGGCATATCCCGTGTCATCTGTTATGATAACGTTTTCTATTGCGTAACCATCCTGCTGCAGCCGTGCTGTCACTTTTGCGTCTGTTGCCACAGCAGGCCCCGGCATGCACAAATTGTCCGCCAGCCGGCGCCGCATTTTGCGGGCACGGGCCAAAAGTTTCCCGGGCACACCCTCATCCAGAAGCGCCGACACCGCGCCGTCCCTTGCCCGGTATTTTTCCTGCAGCCGTGCCACAAGCGTCTGGTAGGCATCCATTCTCTTCCATTCCAAAACGGTTTCCTCCGCCTCTCGGCCCTCAGTTTCCGGCGAGCATTTCCTCGCTGCAATTTGCGGCGGATTCCTCGTCCAGGAAAAGCTGGAAATCCGGGTGGGTCTTCAGCAGCGAGCCCGGCACCATCGGATCCACCGTTTTAGCGGAAAGCACCTTTTTCACCGCGTCGGCTTTCACCTTGTGCGGCACTGGCGAAATAATGTGCGCACACTGCATGATTTGATACGGCGTCATAGATACCGCCTGACGGGGCACCTCGTCCTCGTCTTTGAACCAGCCCTCTCCCACCTGCTGTTTTTTGCAGCGGGAATCCAGATTTACAATGATATACGCCTGTTTGGTGTCAAAATCCGCAGGAGGATCATTGAAAGCAATATGGGCATTCTCACCAATTCCGATCACACCGACATCTATCGTTTTTTCACGCAGACGCCGTGTCAGCATACGAATATTGTCATCCACGTCTCCTTCTGTTTCCACGAATACAAACTCTTTTAGATGTACATGGTCTATAAAACGATCCTTGAGATATTTCCGAAAAGAAGCTGCATGGGTGATAGGCAAATCAATGTATTCATCCAAATGAAAAGCAGTTACCTTTTCCCAAGGAACATCTTCCTGAAGCAACGCCTTCAACGTTTCAAACTGAGAACCGCCTGTAGACAGTACAAGCCTTGCTTCTCCGCTCTCCGCAATCGCCTCACACAATTTTTCCGCAATGGTGTGCGCAGCTTGTGCACCCAACTCCTCAGCCGTTTTTGCCACATGAATCTTCATACCACTGTTTCTCCTCTCGTTTCTATTTTTCGAACGGATTGCCGTTCTACAATCTTGGGTTCCAAATAGATGCTGTACTGTGTTTTCTTGATTTCCAACTCATTGAGCATAAACTGTGCAGCCATTTTGCCCATTTCTTCAGCCGGCACCTGAACAGTTGTTAGCAAGGGAATGCTCATTCGCGAAAACACACAATCATCAAATCCAATCACACTAATGTCCTCTGGTACTTTCAGTCCACATTTTGCAAGTTCTGAAAGTATCCCCAGCGCCACCGCATCATTATTTGCCGATATCGCTGTGTACATTTTTCCTGTGTGCAGCACTTGCTGTGCCAATTCCACACCCGCTTTGAATTCGTCTTTTACACTGGATACAAACACATCTTCTTCCGTAAAAGAAGCCCCCGCAGCGGCCATCGTCTCACAAAAACCATCCTTGCGGCTACGCCGCGACAGTTTATCCAGTGTGCGCGTTGCAAAAGCGATATAGCAATGCCCCTGTTGCAAAAGATATCTCGCCGCCATCTGCCCTCCACGACGATAATCAAAAAAGACACCTACAGTAGGTTCAGCTAGGTTTGGATCATAATCCGTCACAACAAAAGGGATGTTGCTCTTTTTCAGCATCCGCAGAGTGTCAACCAGAGCTTCGGTGATACAGTCTGCTGCAACAATCACTCCTGCAATCATCTTCCCCCGCAGACTTCCAATCATCTCACAATCTTTAGCATCAGAGCCGCTGGTCAAATACACCAACATATTGTATCCTTTGGCAGAGAGCTCCCCTTCGATCCCCATCGTCATGGAAGTGTAAAATGGATTGGTGATAGATGGCATGATCACTGCAACTTCTTTGCTGACACTGGTTTTAAGACCGCGGGCCAGCATATTCGGGATATATCCCAAATCCTTGGCCGCCTTGGTGATGGCATCCCGTGCTTCGGCACTAATAGGATAGTCTGTGCCCCCCAATACACGGGAAACTGTCGTCACAGAAAAACCTGAAACCTTTGCTACGTGTTTTAATGTCACATGTTCCATATTTTTGGCTCGACCCCTTCGTCTTCTTAACAGAAAACGTATTCCATCTTTAGAATAGTATAATATTCATATAAAAGCCAACCATTCTTCAATATTTTTATGTATTTAACAGAAAAAATTTTCTTTTTTTATATTCTTCACAATACAATCAGAATTAAAAATATATAACGTTTTCTAAAGACTGTTTCTTTTTCTCCATATATTAGCACAACTATTTCCCTTGCCATTATCCTCCAAATCCGAGCGCATGGTGTCTTACCAATCTTTTTCGCATTTCAGTATTTTTCTCTTTAATAGCGTATGCATGTAACGTACAAAAAAGAAAATTGTTTCTGTACAAGAGAGAGAAACGGAAACCAAACTCTTGACAATGGCTTCGACCGTCCATATTATCAGTAGCAAAAGCTCTTCCTTTTTCGGTCTTGAAAGGAGTTCTTATGGCAATTTATGATATCACGTTTCATCCAGCTTGGTGGCATAAACGCACTGGAGTTTCATTTGACAAAAAATTTTTCCTAAATCCGGATTATCGTATTCAAGCCGACATGCTGATGCGCCGTTTTCTTTTCGAGAACTTTCCGGAAATTTATCCTTCTGAATCATACATGGTTCAGCCGCGTCCTTTGATTGACAGTGATCTTCTTGCCGGAGAATATCTTCAAGCACAGTTGCTCGGATGCGACATTCTTTTTACTGACGACAATCTTCCAGAGGTCCAATGCGCCCATTTAACGGACGCCCAAATTGAGGCGCTTTCTGTTCCAGATTTGGATCACAGCACTGTCTGGGCCATGTACGAAAAACAGATGAAAACGCTTATCAGCCGGTTTGGGCATGTAGAGTCCTATTTGGACTTATGTGGAGTACAAAACCTTGCTTTTGCGCTGCGCGGGCAAGAACTTTTTATTGACTACTATGAAAATCCGAGGCTTGCTCACCATCTTCTCACCGTATGCACACAAACTCTGATCGCGGTTGCCGACCGGCTTCGTCAGTACACTTCTCATATCAGTACCGGCGTTAGCTCTATCCTTGGAAAAACAGCCCCACAAGCCTATCTGACATCAAATTGTACTGTAGATATGATTTCAGCAGATCTGTATGAAACATACCTTATGCCGTACGATATCCAACTTGCAGAACATTTTGGGGTCTTTGCAGTGCATCACTGTGGAATGCATTGCGAACGCTTCGCCCCTCTCTACCGAAAAATCCCCAATCTTGTCTGGCTAGAAGCCGGCGCACACTCTGATTTTCATGCCGTTCGTTCTGCTTGTGAAAATTCATGGCTCAATTTACGCTATTCTCCTCAAAATCTTCTGGGCGAAAGTATTCCAGAGATTCAAGAAAACGTCCGTTCGCAATTCAGTTCCGCCTCTTTCGAGAAGAGAAACGATTTCACAAGTATGTCGTGTGTTGGAATCGACGTCAATACGCCAGATCAAAATGTGATTGCTTTTTGTAGAGCCATACAGGATATCCCGTAATAGCGATAGCTCGGCCTTGCATGACCAGTGCAATTTTTTCGCAGTGGTTATAATGGTCTCTCTACAACTCACGCAGGGAATGGGCAAGATCCACGGCTATTCTGGCATCAGACGGCTTTACCACGCTCTTGCAGGCCAGTGATTCAAACGCGACGAACAGATTGACCTTACCACATTGGCGATATTCATAGCCTTCTCCCTTTGAACTTTCGGGCCTTGACAGAATGCTCCGCCTCTCAATGAGCTGCAGTTCGTCTCATCCAGGCAACGCACCGGGTGCAGAGGAGCATAATGTGCGTTCATTCCTAACTTATCCCCAATCATCCATCCATTTTCACCAACTGATTTAGCGGTTCAGACTACTGTTTGACCACCAATATACAAAAAACTTGCGAGGCCTTCTGATATCAGATTCCGCGGGCTTTTTACCTGTCTTTACAATTTGTACACCTCACTAAAAACAGCATGATTATGCCATTTAAAGCTGTCTGTCACAGTTCTCATTTCTCTGAGACGAGAGGCTATCTTTGGCGCTGGATTCGCCGTGCCTCTTCCTGTTTTTCCGGTCTTGAGGGGCTGCTCCATTCCTTTCACGTCTCCGATGTCCCTACCTTTCTCGTGGCTGTAATCGTAATCAGACACACATACAAAGAATTGACACCACTATTCGGCCAAAGCGATACTAAAAGAGGAAAGCAATGATTCATATTATCCGCCAATAATCAAAACCCGCCCTGTATACAGATACCGAGCGGGTTTTCTTATGCTCCAAATGTTTTTCATAACACTTTTATTGTAACAGTCACCAAAGCCTTAGTTGAAGGCTCAAAAGTGCAATTATTAGGTTTTGGAGTTTTTGGAACGCGCGAAAGAAACGCCAGAAAAGTCCGTAATCCCCGCACAGGAGAGAGTATAGATCTTGCAGCTTCCACTGTTCCCTATTTCAAGCCCGGAAAAATTTTAAGAGACGTTGTAAAATCCATAAATCATCCCATATAAAAAAGCTTGCATACAATAAATATCCCCCGGCAAAGCCTAATCTCATTAAGATAAGGCTCCAAAATGCAACCGCCTCTGAGAGAAAATCTCGG
>OGXN01000768.1_pt1 | contig 37406 bp, 41 predicted proteins | sample 1576281 | NCBI WGS metagenome assembly OGXN01 (sample SAMEA3541494, study PRJEB24748) | human gut metagenome | biome: human gut; feature: human-associated habitat; material: faeces | place: China | collected 2012
GATATGATTTCGGTCAATCCAAAGCATACACGATGAAGTAGTAAGTAGAACTCGTAAGAGTCTACATTATCTCGATGTGAGTATGTTTAATCACATTTTGAGTAGCAGAGTAAAATTTATGGGACATATATCAACCGTTGAAGTTCGTTATGCAGAAACAGATCAGATGGGAATTGCTCATCACAGCAACTATGCCGTCTGGTTTGAAGTTGCCAGAACTGATTTTATCAAGGCTGTTGGCATTTCTTATACAGATGTAGAAAAAGAAGGAATCATCACTCCATTAACGAGTCTTGAATGTAAATACAAAAAAGCAGCTTTCTATGAAGACCAGTTACAGATTCATGCAAGTCTTACAAAGCTGTCTCCGGTTCGTCTGGAATTCTCTTATAAGGTTACAAGAGATGGGGACCTGATCGCTACTGGAAAAACAACACATGGTATGGTGACAAAAGATTTAAAACCGATCAACGTAAAAAAAGAACATCCGGAAATTTACCGAATGTTCGAAAATGCTTTGGATTAAAGATAACTTAACTGCTCAATTAGAATTAACCGCATTAGTTGATGTGGGAATGTCATTCTACTGAAACTTAATTTTAATTTTCCTTTGGATACAACCTTTGGTGATAATCCGAGGGAACCACCAATAATAAATGTGATATTGTTTATGGACTCCTTGTTCCACTGATCCCATTTCTTCTGGAATTGTTCGGTGGAGTAAGGAGTTCCTTCTATACAGAGAGGAATTACGAAAGATCCTTCTGGAATCTTATCAAGAATTCTTTGACCTTCAATTTCTTTAATCTTTGACTCCTCTTTGTCACTGGCATTATCTGGAGTTTTCTCATCAGGGAGTTCTATGATCTCAAAATTATATTTTTTACGGATGATCTTTGTGTAATGATCGATCAGTTCTCTTAAATATGTTTCTTTGATTTTTCCGACACAGATCATTTGGATTTTCATGTGTTTCGATACCTTCCTTTATAATTATATTCCAACGGTTTGGGTAGTTTTATCTTTGCTTTTATTTTTTACACAAAGTGTACCACATTTCCTTGATTCTATCAAACGTCGTTAATACAATAACATAGTCCTTCGGACTGGACTCGCTTCGCTCGATAAGGTATACCCACAGGGCATTCGTGAATGCATAGTCCTTCGGACTGGACTTGCTTCGCAAGGTAAGGTATAATATACTGTAAATTTGCTGTAGGTGGATTGGAGGGATGTGCGTGAAGCTTAGAAAATCTACAATTGTTGTTATCATTACAAGCTGGATCTTATTTTTTATTGCAGCTTTTTTGGCATATGCGAAATTGGACCAGATGAAACAAGAACGACTTACAAATGAAAAGATTTTTCAACAAACAACACAAAAGAATACCTCACAAGGCGTGATCAGAGAAACAAATGATGCAGCGGAAACGAAGAAGAAAGATTCAGAGACTGAGAAAAAAGCAGTTGAGGATTTTATGAAAACATATTATGAGAGAGTTCAGAAAAATGATCTGGAAAATCTTAAGAATATGGTAGAAGATACGAATGAATTAACTGAGGATCAAAAGGCAATCCATCAGTATGTGAAGAAATATAAGAATCTTACATATCTGATCAAACAAGGAGCAGACGATGAATCCTATATCGTTTATGTAACATATGAGATGAAGATCCGCAAGATTAAAACACTTGCACCGGGGATGACATCGTATTATGTGATGAAGAAAGGGGATACATTCTGTATCTATAATAATCAAAAACATGATACGGATGAAATCACAGATGCAAAAAAAGAAAGCCAGAATAGCAAAGAAATTAAAAAACTTACAAAACAGATCAACAAAAGATATGAGCTGGCTTTAAAACAAGATAAAAAATTAAAACAATTTTTTGAAGGAAATTAAAAGATATGATGAAATTTGAAATTTATATTCTGCAGAAGAAATCACAGGATCCTAAGATGTATCAGGAAGCAATGGGTGAGTATCTAAAACGTCTTGGTGCATACGCGAAAGTTTCTGTAATATATAAGAAGAATGCAAAACAAGTAGAGAAAATATTAAAAGAACCGGGAGAACATTATCATATCCTGCCTGGAAGAGACAGTATGACAAGTCCGGGGCTTGCACAGCTGATTAATGAAAGTTCTGTACAGGGAATTTCAAAGTTTCATTTTTATATTGGAGATTTAGGATCAGAGGAAGCAAAGCCATTTCATGTATCGTCATTTACACAAAGTGGTTCGCTGGCAGGCACGATCATATTAGAACAGATTTATCGTGCTTATCGGATTTTGAATCATCAGCCATATCACAAATAAAAATATTACGAGAAAACACTAGAATGGAGTTGATAAAGATGGAGTTTAAAACACCAACAATTGAAGATAAGGAAGAAATTGATCGATGTATCTTAGCAGATGATACAAGAAGTTGTGATTATGCAACAGCGAATATTATTTTATGGAGTCCTTTTTATCAAGTAAAGTATGCGATCATAGATGGATTATTTGTATCTCATACTGATGAGGAGGGAGGTTCTTTTTGTTATCCACTTGGAAAAGGAAATAAAAAGAAAGTATTGCAATATTTTATGGATGATTGCAAAGAAAAAAAGATTCCGTTTGTATTACATGGTGTAACTCATGAGATGGAAGAAGAGTTTCGTGAGATATTTGGAGATATTTATGAGATTGAATATGACAGAGATATCTCAGAATATATTTATGACAGAGAAAAACTCGCAACATTATCAGGAAAGAAACTTCATGGAAAGAGAAATCATATCAATCGTTTTAAAGAAAATCATGAATGGTCCTATGAACCACTTTCCGATGAAAATCAGTTAGAAGTACTGGCAATGCTGATGGAATGGAAGATGCAAAATTGTGATCCAGAAGATATAGAGAAACATGACGAGATCTGTGTTTCTAAAAATTGTGTGATCAATTATAAAGAATTAGGACTTGTCGGAGGTGTTCTGCGTGCGGAAGGAAAGGTCGTAGGATTTTCAATCGGTGAACGTGCATCAAATGAAGATACATTTATCGTTCATATTGAAAAAGCTTTTGCAGATATCCAAGGAGCTTATCCGATGATCAATCAACAGTTTGTGATCCATGAGATGGAAGATTTCAAATATGTGAACAGAGAAGACGATGCTGGAGAAGAGGGACTTAGAAAGTCAAAATTATCGTATCGACCAGTCTTTATGGTAGACAAGGGCGTTCTTCGTCTAAAATCAGAAGTAAAGAATTGACACTAGGTGCCTAAAAATGTAGAATTGAAGGTAGGACAAACCATTAGGAGGAATATGTAATGAGACATTTGATTGATCCGATGGATTTAAGCGTGGAAGATATTGATAGATTATTAGACCGCGCTGATGACATCGAAAAGAATCCTGAGAAGTATCAGGAAGTGTGCAAACACAAGAAATTAGCAACGCTGTTCTTTGAACCAAGTACAAGAACAAGATTAAGCTTTGAAGCAGCAATGCTTGAATTAGGGGGAAGTGTTCTTGGATTTTCTTCTGCTGATTCATCATCTGCATCTAAAGGAGAAAGTGTTGCAGATACAGCAAGAGTCATTGAATGTTATGCAGATATCATTGCGATGCGTCATCCAAAGGAAGGAGCACCATATGTAGCGTCACAGTATGTAAATATCCCTGTGATCAATGCAGGAGACGGTGGTCATAATCATCCAACACAGACATTGACAGACCTTTTAACAATTCGAAGAGAAAAGGGACGTTTAAGTAATTTCACGATTGGATTTTGTGGAGATTTAAAATTTGGACGAACAGTGCATTCTCTGATCAAAGCATTATCAAGATATGAAGGAATCAATTATATTTTAATTTCTCCAGAAGAACTCCAGATTCCAGAGTATCTGAAGAAAGATGTTTTTGAGAAGAAAGGAATCACATTTACAGAAGTTGATAAGATGGAAGATGTGATGCCACAGCTTGACATTCTTTATATGACACGAGTACAGAGAGAACGTTTCTTTAATGAAGCTGATTATGTAAGATTGAAGGATAGCTATATCTTAGATATGGATAAATTAAAGATCGCCAAGAAAGATCTTTCTATTTTACATCCATTACCTCGTGTGAATGAGATTTCTGTAAAAGTTGATAACGATCCAAGAGCCTGCTATTTTAAACAGGTATTGAATGGAAAACATGTAAGAATGGCATTGATCATGGAATTACTGGGGGTAAGTGCAGATGAACATTGATAGCATTAAGAATGGAATCGTATTAGATCATATCCGTGCAGGACGCGGAATGCAGATTTATAATAGTCTTGGATTAGATCAGTTAGATTGCAGTGTTGCGATCATTAAGAATGTAAAAAGCAGCAAAATGGGTAAGAAAGATATCATTAAGATTTCAGATGCATTTGAAGTGAACTTTGATGTTTTAGGTTATATAGATCCAGAAGTTACGGTATGTGTCATTGAAAATGGCAGTGTAAAGTCCAAACACAAAGTAGAACTTCCAGAGAAGATCGTGAATATTGCAAAATGCAAGAATCCAAGATGTATTACATCTGTAGAACAAGAAATCGATCATGTGTTTAAATTGACAGACAGAGAACACCAAGTATATCGCTGTATTTACTGCGAATCAAAGCTTAAAAAATAATCAAAAGAAACAAGAGGTATCCGTGCATGAAACAAGAAAGCAGAACAAACATTAATCGTGTAAAGAAGGATATCAGCAGTCCAGATAGTTTCACACCGCCTGAGGAACTGAAACGACAGCTGATCACAACCATGCAAAGCATTTATGATGAAGAAGATATTGAGGCTGTAGAACGTGCCTATAAAGTAGCATATAAGGCACATGAGAAACAGAAACGAAAGTCTGGAGAGCCATATATCATTCATCCTATTTGTGTTGCGATCATATTGGCAGAATTAGAACTTGATAAAGAAACGATTATGGCAGGACTGCTTCATGATGTAGTAGAAGACACGGAAACAACCCATGAAGATATTGTAAGAGATTTTGGGGAAGAAGTTGCCCAGTTAGTTGATGGCGTAACAAAGTTAGGACAATTAAGCTATTCCAAAGACAAGATCGAAGTTCAGGCGGAGAACTTACGAAAGATGTTTCTTGCAATGGCAAAAGATATCCGAGTGATCCTGATCAAACTTGCTGACCGTTTGCATAATATGCGTACCATGCAGTTTATGCGTCCAGAGAAGCAAAAAGAGAAATCCAGAGAGACGATGGATATTTATGCACCGATCGCACATCGTCTTGGTATTTCCAAGATCAAAGTTGAATTAGATGATCTGGCACTTCGATATTTAAAACCAGATGTTTATGAAGATTTAGAACGCTCTCTTGATTCTGCAAAGGAAGAAAGAGAAGCGTTCATTCAGGAAATCGTTGACGAAGTGAAAGGACATATTGACCACGCTGGAATTAAGGCAGAGATTGATGGACGTGTAAAACACATGTTCAGTATATATAAGAAGATGGTCAATCAGCATAAGACGATCGATCAGATTTATGACTTATTTGCAGTCCGGATCAAGGTTGATACGGTTAAGGACTGTTATGCGGCACTTGGGATCATTCATGAGATGTATAAACCGATTCCAGGAAGATTCAAGGATTATATCGCTATGCCAAAACCGAATATGTATCAGTCACTTCACACAACATTGATTGGACCAGAAGGACATCCATTTGAGATTCAGATCCGTACATTTGAGATGCATCGTGTTGCTGAATATGGTATCGCAGCCCATTGGAAATATAAAGAAAATAATAATACCAAGGGACTTAACAAAGAGGAAGAGAAGTTAAGCTGGTTAAGAGAAGTGCTGGAATGGCAGCGTGATATGGATGATAATAAAGAGTTTTTAAGTTTGCTGAAGACGAACTTGGATCTCTTTGCAGAACAGGTATATTGTTTTACACCGAATGGAGATGTCAAAAACCTTGCGAATGGTTCGACACCAATCGATTTTGCATATTCAATCCATAGTGCAGTCGGTAATAAGATGGTTGGAGCCAGGGTCAATGGAAGACAGGTACCATTTGATTATCATTTGCAGAATGGTGATCGTGTAGAGATCATTACATCACAGAATTCAAAAGGACCTAGCAGAGACTGGTTAGGAATCGTAAAATCAGCACAGGCAAGAAGTAAGATCAATCAGTGGTTTAAACGACAATTCAAGGAAGAGAATATCGTCAGAGGTAAGGAACTGTTAGAAAAATACTGTAAGAGCAAGAGTATCAGGCTCCCAGAACTCATGAAACCTGAATACATTAAGAAGGTTGAACTAAAATACGGATTTAAAGACTGGGATTCTGTATGTGCAGCTGTTGGACATGGTGGTTTAAAAGAAGGCCAGGTTATCAATAAGATGCAGGAAGAAGACCGTAAGATCCAGAAACAAAAGATCACGGATGAACAGATCTTGCAGAAAACAACAGAAGCAGCACGGGCAGCAGCAAATCCAGAGAAGAAAAAGGATGAGAAATCCAAAGGAGGAATTGTTGTACGTGGAGCGAATGATGTTGCTGTTCGTTTTTCAAAGTGTTGTAATCCAGTACCAGGAGATGAGATCGTTGGATTTATTACAAGAGGACGAGGAATCTCGATTCACAGAACAGATTGTGTGAACCTTCTGAATATGCCAGAATCTGACAGGGCAAGACTTATTGAAGCTGAATGGCAGGTAAGTGAAGCAGATACAACACAGACTTACACGACAGAAATCAATATTTATGCCAATAATCGAAAGGGATTGTTAGCAGAAGTATCAAAGATCTTCTTAGAATTAGATATTGACATCATAACGATCAACGTATCAAACAATAAGAAAGGAAGAGCAACGCTTAGTATGTCCTTTGATATTACAGGCGTAGAGCAGTTGAACCGTATTATTGCGAAGATCAGGAATGTAGAAGGCGTGATCGACATAGAAAGAACAGCAGGATAGGTGAAAATATGAGCGAAACAACATTAAGACTTGACAGACCTCTTAAGATGGTAACGATCTGTCTTGGGCAGATGCAGACAAACTGCTATATTGTTGAGAATACAAAAACAAATCAGGCATTCGTCTTTGATCCGGGAGATCAGGGAGAACGTATTATGAATACATTAGAGGAAGATGGAATGGAACTGGCAGGCGTATGTCTGACACATGGGCATTTTGATCATGTAATGGCCCTTCCATATCTGATGGAACAAAAACCAGATCTTGATATCTATCTTTATGAAGATGAAGCAGATGTTCTGGCAGATCCACAGCTCAATCTCGGAGCGATGATGGGAATGGATCTCTCATTAAAAGCGAATCATCTGGTGAAAGATGGAGAGATCATAGATGTATTAGGAACAAAGGTAAAATGTATCCATGTTCCAGGACATACAAAAGGTGGAGTATGTTATTATTTTGCAGATTATGGATGGCTGATCTCTGGAGATACACTGTTCCAGATGAGCATTGGAAGAACAGACTTTCCGACAGGCAATTTGAATGATCTTCTGACAGCGATCAGAGAGAAATTATTCGTACTCCCACCATGGACAAAGGTACTATCCGGTCATACACCACCAACGACGATCGAGGAGGAAAGCAGATGCAATCCGTTTCTGCAATAGATTATGATTGGATTAATTCAGAACAAGACCATTTATGAATATGACATTCGAAGTTTAATATTGGCATTTATGCTTGGAGAGAAGATAGAATTGACGGATCACGTTGATTCTATCTATGATTTTATACTGGACGTGGATTATAAAGATCAGGAAATCGTCATGAATCTATATAAAAAGGACGAGTTAGAAGATGAGATCCAGTTATTTGGTGATTATGAAAATAAGAAGATTTTTAAAAACCGGATGAAACAAGGAATCTATCAGTTGTTTTCCAAAGCATTAGACAAACAGCTTCCATGGGGAACGTTGACTGGGATCCGTCCGACAAAGATTGCTTTTGATGGATATGAAAAGGGTGAGAGCAGTGAAGAGATCATTCACAGATTTCAAAAGGATTATCTGGCATCCGAAGAAAAAGCAAGATTATGTACAGAAACCGTTCAGAAAGAGAAAGAACTTCTAAAAGCATTTCCATACAAAGAAGGATACAGTCTATATATAGGAATCCCATTTTGCCCAAGCACATGTTTGTACTGTTCTTTTACATCGTATTCGATCGATCAATTTGAGAATATTGTACAAGACTATCTTGAAGCTTTATTGAAAGAACTGGATTTTGTGGCAAAGACTTATGCGCACAAAGAACTTCAGACGATGTATATTGGCGGTGGAACACCAACATCTTTAAAAGAAGAAGATCTGGAATATCTGTTATATGAGGTTAATAAGAGATTCCCATTTTCAAAGATCCAGGAGATCACTGTGGAAGCAGGACGGCCAGACAGCTTGAATTTCGAGAAATTAAAGATTCTAAAGAAATATGGTGTGACAAGGATCAGTATCAATCCACAGTCAATGAACGATAAGACATTAAAACTCATTGGAAGAAATCATTTTGCACAAGATATCAAAGAGAAATTTAATCTTGCGAGACAGGCTGGGATCGATAACATTAATATGGATATGATCTGTGGGCTTCCAGAAGAAGGCATGGAAGAACTTTCCTATACTTTAGATGAGATCAAAAAACTTGATCCAGAGAGTTTAACGGTCCATGCACTTGCAGTCAAGCGTTCATCGAGATTGAACCGAATGAAAGATACATATCACTTTGGAGCGAGTGAAGAGATGGTATCTTATGCCGCTTCATGTGCAAGAGATATGAATATGGAACCATATTATTTATACCGGCAGAAAAACATTCCAGGGAACCTTGAGAATGTCGGTTTTTCAAAAAAAGGAAAAGAATGTCTCTATAATATTTTGATTATGGAGGAATTACATGATATTATAGCAGTTGGTGCTGGTACATCTTCAAAGATCGTCCATCAGGAAGACCATCAGGTGGACCGCATCGAAAATCTTAAAGATATAAAGCAATACATTACACGAATTGATGAGATCATTCATAGAAAAGAATTAAAGATGATATAAACAGGAGTTTGATTATGGCAATCAGTTATGGACGAACAGATATTGAGACACCGATCCATGCGGATATAAAAGAAACGATCAGTCATGGTATCATTGTCAGTAATTTGGCTTATCTTGTTGGCAAGGAATTAGGATTACAAGAAGAAGTGTGTTATGATCTTGCGGTTGCAGGAATGTTACATGATCTTGGAAAAGTAAGACTTAATTTCTATATGAATGAGAAAGTGGAAGATGAGATTCTGGCTGTTGACGAAACAAGATATATGAGAATGCATCCATCCATTGGATATGCGATCCTTGCAGATTACGATTATAACCAGACGGTTTTAGACGCAGTTCTATATCATCATGAACATTATGATGGTACCGGCTATCCACATAATCTGGTAGGAAAACAGATTCCATTGGTTGGAAGGATCATGCATGTATGTGATATTTTCGGAGCATTGATCTCAAACAGGGATTATAGAGAGGGATTTGATGTTGAGACTGCACTTGATATCATGATCGATGAAGTAAAGAATTTTGATATGAAAGTATTTTTAGCATTCCAGAGAGTCGCATTTTCAGACGGAGTTATGGAAACTGTGATGGAAAAAGGCAATCTGGATGAATTATTTGAGGAGGAACAAGAATGATTACACAGGCACCAAGAGGAACAAAAGACTGGTTTGGAAAAGATATGGACCAGCGCACATATTTAGAGAATATTTTCAAAGATTTATGCGCATCCTATAATATTCACGAGATCATCACACCAGTATTTGAGCATACAGAGCTTTTTCAGAGAGGTGTTGGAGAAACAACAGACGTTGTCCAGAAAGAGATGTATACATTTGAAGATAAAGGACACAGAAGCATTTCATTAAAACCAGAAGGAACAGCAGGAGCGATCCGTGCATATTTACAGAATGGTCTGGCAAATGAGCCACAGCCGATCAAGATGTTCTATATCACACCAGCATTCCGCTATGAAAAACCACAGAGTGGAAGATTAAGACAGCACCACCAGTTCGGAGTTGAATTTGTCGGAGCGGAAAGTCCATTAGCAGAAGTAGAGCTGATCACATTAGTATCCACTTTTATTAAGAAAATTGGGTTAAAAGATGCAAAATTACACATCAACAGCATTGGATGTGAAAATTGTAGAAAAGAATACAACAAAGCATTATTAGCATATTTAAAAGAACATGAAGAACATTTATGTCCTACATGCAGAGAACGTATGGAAAAGAATCCATTACGTGTCATTGACTGTAAAGTTCCAGAATGCAAAGAGATCGTCAAAGATGCACCAAGAACGATCGACTATTTAGATGATGAATGTAAAGCACATTTTGAAGAATTAAAGAGTCTGTTAGATGCATTAAATATTCCATATGAAGTTGATACAGAAATCGTTCGTGGATTAGACTACTATACAAAGACCGTATTCGAATTTGTAAATGAAGATGGATTTACTTTATGTGGTGGTGGACGTTACGACAATCTTGTTCATGAGATCGATGGAAAAGTTTCTATGCCATCCGTTGGATTTGGTATGGGTGTAGAGAGAATCCTTTATTTCTTAGAAGAAGAGAAAGTAGATCTTCCATGCACAAGAGATATTGACCTTTATGTAGGAATTCTTGGACAGGAAGCAAAAGCAAAAGCTTACCAGATCGTTGTAGATCTTCGTAATCAGGGATTTGTCGTAGAAACAGATTATCTTGGAAGAAGCGTAAAAGCACAGATGAAATATGCAAATAAGCTGAATGCCAAGAATACGATCATCATTGGTGATGACGAATTAGCGAAGAATGAAGGAAATGTCAAAAATATGGAAACAAGAGAAGTTACGACCATTTCGCTTGATAAGATCGCAGATTGTTTAAAATAAAATCATGCTTTCTTATACTAGTTCGTGACATTTTTGACAAAATCATATATAATGAGTAATAATTACAAGAAAGGAGGTAACATGCATGAGTGAATATGCGATCGTGGCACCAGAAGATTTCGACCAAAGCGTATTTCGCCTGATTGGTAAGGAATGGATGCTTGTTACTGCAAAGAATCAGGAAGGAAAAGTTAACACAATGACTGCCTCATGGGGTGGTTTAGGTGTTATGTGGGGTAAGAATGTTGCTGTGACAGTCTTAAGACCACAAAGATATACAAAAGAATTCATTGACCAGTCAGAATCATTTACATTATCTTTTTATGATGATACTTTTAAGAAGGATTTAAGCTATCTTGGAAGTGTATCTGGAAGAGATGAAGACAAGATCGCGAAGACACGTCTGACACCAACAGATGCGAATGGAATTCCATTTTTTGAGGAAGCAAAGATCGTACTGATCTGTAAGAAGTTATATTCTCAGCCAATGGATCCAGAAGGATTTGTTGATAAATCTTTAGATGAACAGTGGTATCCAGAGAAGGATTATCACGTACTTTACGCTGCAGAGATCGAACAGATCCTTGTAAGAAAAGATTCATAAAAGAATATATAAGGCAGAACCGAAGATACGGGCTCTGCCTTTCGTACAAAGTGAAAAGGATGAAGGAGGAAATATCATGGCAGAATCAATGTCAGGTTTAGCCAGATCCCACCGATGTACAGAGGTAAGCAACAAACTTATCGGAACAGAAGTCACTGTCATGGGATGGGTACAGAAACGAAGAAATTTAGGAAGTCTTATATTTGTAGACTTAAGAGACCGCTCAGGAATCTTACAGTTAGTTTTTGATCAGGAAGTATTATCTGAGGAAGACTATAATAAGGCAAACTCTTTAAGAAGTGAGTATGTCGTTGCAGCAGTAGGTAATGTAGAGAAGAGAAGTGCAGCGATCAACGAGAACTTGAAGACAGGAGATATCGAGATCAAGGTACATACATTACGTATCTTATCAGAATCAGAAACTCCTCCATTTCCAATTGATGAGAATCAGACAGTCAAAGATGAACTTCGTTTAAAATACCGTTATCTTGATCTTCGAAGACCAAATCTTCAGAGAAACTTACGCATTCGTAATGATGTAACAAGAATGGTACGTAACTTCTTAGGGGATGAAGGATTCTTAGAGATCGAGACACCAGTTTTAGGAAAGAGTACACCAGAAGGAGCAAGAGATTATCTTGTACCAAGCCGTGTACATCCAGGAGAATTTTACGGACTTCCACAGTCACCACAGCTGTTTAAACAGCTTTTAATGTGCTCTGGATTCGACCGTTACTATCAGATCGCAAAATGTTTCCGTGACGAAGATCTACGTGCAGACCGCCAGCCAGAGTTTACACAGATTGATATGGAACTTTCATTTGTTGATGTCGATGATGTGATCGATGTAAATGAACGTCTGTTAAAGAAGATCTTCAAAGAAGTATTAGATATTGATGTACAGCTTCCTATGCTTCGCATGACTTATAAAGAAGCAATGGACCGTTTCGGATCTGATAAACCAGATATGCGTTTTGGAATGGAACTTACGAATGTATCCGATACAGTTGCCGGATGCGACTTTATGGTATTTAAAGGAGCATTAGAGAATGGTGGATCTGTAAGAGGATTAAACGCTAAAGGTTTAGGAGATCTTGGACGTAAGAAGATCGATGGATTCGTTGACTACGCCAAAGACTTCGGAGCGAAAGGTCTTGCATATATTCAGTTAAAGAGCGATGGAACAGTGAAATCATCTTTCGCTAAATTCATGAAAGAAGAAGAGATGGATGCACTGATCAAAGCAATGGATGGACAGGCAGGAGACTTATTACTATTTGCCGCAGACAAAGACAAAGTTGTCTTTGATGTGCTTGGTAACTTAAGACTTCACATTGCGAAACAGTACGATATGATCGACAAATCCCAGTATAAGTTCTTATGGGTTACAGAATTCCCATTACTTGAGTGGAGCGATGAACAGAATCGTTACACAGCAATGCATCACCCATTTACAATGCCATTTGAAGAAGATCTTGAATTCATTGATGAAAGACCAGGAGATGTCCGTGCGAAAGCATACGATATCGTATTAAATGGTACAGAACTTGGTGGTGGATCAATCCGTATCCATCAGGATGATATTCAGGAGAAGATGTTTGAAGCTCTTGGATTTACAAAAGAAGATGCTCACAACCGTTTTGGATTCTTATTAGATGCATTCAAATTTGGAGTACCACCACATGCTGGTTTAGCTTATGGTCTTGACCGTCTTGTTATGTGGTTAACAGGAGAAGACAGCATTCGTGATGTCATCGCCTTCCCGAAAGTAAAAGATGCTTCCTGCCTGATGACACAGGCTCCAGGACCGGTTGATACATTACAGCTAGAAGAACTTGGAATTGAACTTTCAACACCAGAGGAGGAATAATCAGATGGAGAAAATGTTATTTAGCGGTGTTCAGTCTAACTCTGAAGTTGCACTGATCGCAATCAAAGGAATCAAAAACCAGCCAGGAATCGCAGCAAAAGTTTTTGGTGCCATTGCAGAAGAAAAAATCAACGTGGAACTGATCCTTCAGTCCATCGGACGTGGAGAGAATAAAGATATTTCTTTCGTTGTAGCACAGGATGAAGCAGATCATGCCGTTGAAACATTAAAGAAAGCATTTGATGAAGCAGATTACGAAGATATCATCAGTGATAAAGAAGTCGGAATCGTATCTATCGTCGGAGCTGGAATGATGTCTAACAGCGGAGCAGCTTCTAAGATGTTTGAAGCACTGTATAATCGTGGAATCAACATTCACTTAATCTACACATCAGAGATCAAGATCACTGTTCTGATCAAAGAAAGCCGTGTAGAACGTGCAGTAGAAGCATTAAAAGAACAGTTCCAGGAATAATCAGATAGATCAAGTGATCGAATGATCATAAGAATAAGACACAATATACGAGACACAATATTATTTTACATAAATATATAAAGGAGAAAACAATGTTTGATTTTAGCGAAGTAAAGAACTACGATCCAGAATTAGCAGAAGCAATGGAAAACGAATTAACAAGACAGAGAACAAATCTTGAGTTGATCGCATCAGAGAACCTTGTTTCCAAAGCTGTTATGGCTGCAATGGGAAGCCATTTAACAAACAAATATGCAGAGGGATATCCAGGAAAACGTTACTATGGTGGATGCCAGTATGTAGATGTGGTAGAAGATCTTGCAAGAGAACGTGCCAAAGAATTATTTGGATGCGAATATGTAAATGTACAGCCACACTCTGGAGCACAGGCAAACATGGCAGTATTCTTCGCAGTATTGAATGTCGGAGATACATACATGGGAATGAGCTTAGACCACGGTGGACATTTAACACACGGAAGCCCAGTCAACATGTCTGGTAAGAACTATCACTGCGTACCATACGGAGTTAATGATGAAGGATTCATCGATTATGATGAAGTAGAAAGAATCGCATTAGAATGCAAACCAAAGATGATCATTGCTGGTGCAAGTGCATACGCAAGAGCGATCGACTTCAAACGTTTCCGTGAGATCGCTGACAAAGTTGGGGCAGTTTTAATGGTAGATATGGCTCATATCGCAGGATTAGTAGCTGCAGGATTACACCAGAGCCCAATCCCTTATGCTCATGTAACAACAACTACAACACATAAGACATTAAGAGGACCTCGTGGTGGAATGATCATGTGCAGCAATGAAGTGAACGAAAAATACAACTTCAACAAAGCAATCTTCCCAGGAATCCAGGGTGGACCATTAATGCATGTGATCGCTGGTAAAGCTGTAGCATTCAAAGAAGCATTAGACCCATCATTCAAAGAATATATGACACAGGTTGTGAAGAATGCAGATACTCTTGCAAATGCACTGATCGAAGAAGGATTCGATATCGTATCTGGAGGAACAGACAACCACTTAATGTTAGTAGATCTTAAGAAATATGATCTGACAGGAAAAGAAGCTGAAAAAGTACTGGATTCTGTACATATCACATGTAATAAGAATACTGTACCAAACGATCCAAAATCTCCATTCGTAACATCAGGACTTCGTCTTGGAACACCAGCTGTTACAACTCGTGGACTGAAAGAAGACGATATGAAAGTAATCGCAAAAGCTATTCGTCTGACATTATTAGACAAGAAACTTGATGAAGCAAACGAATTAGTATTAGGATTAACAGAAAAATATCCACTCTATGAATAATCCATCACAGAGTCGTATTTGGAGGCAGAAATCAATATGAGGATTACAAAGAAACAAGGGGGAATCATAGGAGGTGCCGTAGCGGTTGTTTTAATAGCAGCCGCTATCGGTGTCCATGCCCATTATCAGAACCGTTGGTATCCGGGGAGTACATTTAACAAAGTTGATGTGTCAGGAATGACATACGAAGAATCAGTGAAGAAAGTAAAGAAATCCATTGATTCTTACAAGTTAAAGATCAAGGGAAGAAATAACGGACAGAAAGTGATTTCCGGTAAGGAGATCGATCTTGCATTTAAGACAGAATCACATGTAAAGGATGCTTACAAAAAGCAGCACAGCCAAAGTGTATTTTCAATGATCTTTGGTGGCAAAAAAACCAAAGTGACAGCAGTTGCATTATCAGAGCAGAAATTAAAGGCCAAATTAAAACAATCCGTTTTGATCAAAGGCAGTGATACATATAAGATCACAAAACCAGTGGATGCAACGATCGTATATTCTGCAGATAAGAAATACGGTGTAATCCAGAAGGAAGATGAAGGAAATTACTTAAACCGTAAAGCATTTTATGACGCAGTAGAGAAATCCATAGAGTCTTTAAGTAACACACTGAATCTGACAGATGAAAAGAAGAATCCGGACGTCTATAAAAAGCCTGGTCTGTATCATGATGATGAAGAATTAAAACAGATGCAGACAACCTACAATGAGTATTTATTACATTTCATTCAGTGGGATATGGGCAATAATGTCAAAGAAACATTAGGTCCAGATGCGTTAAAAGACTGCATCAAAGTAAACACAAAGAGACATACTGTAAAATTAGATCAGCCTGCCGTCGAGAAATGGTTAGAAAGCTTTTGCTTAAAATACAAGACACAGGGAATCGCAAGAACATTTAAGACACATTCTGGCAAGAAGATCAAAGTCAGTGGTGGAGACTATGGATGGCGTATCGATTATGACAAAGTTATCGCACAGACAATGAAAGCGTTAAAGAAAGCACCAGAAGAATCTGCGATCAAAGCCTATGAGAAAGACCCTTCCAGGGAGAATGAACAGGCTTTACTTACAGGCTTAAAACCAGTCTACAGCCACAAAGGATATCGTATGGATTATACGAACAAGCAAAACGACTGGGATACACAAAACTACAGTGAAGTTGACCTGTCAGCACAGGAAGTTTTCGTCTACAAGAAAGGAAAACTTGTATTCAGCACAACCTGTATCACTGGAAAAGCAACACCAGATCGTATCACAAGAACCGGTGTTTATGACATCAAAGAGAAGAAACTTACAAAGACATTAACAGGTGCGGATTACAGTGTTCCAACAAGATACTGGACAAGGATCATGTGGACAGGAACAGGATATCATTACAGTAGCAGAGGAGACTGGGGAAGCTGGTCACCAACGTATTATAAGACGAATGGATCTCATGGATGTGTTAACTTAACATTATCAGATGCAAGATCTGTATATAACCTGACGAAGATCGGAGATCCTGTATTTATTCATTATTAAAAGAAAGAAAAAGAGGTTTCAATCAATGAGAAATCAATATGAAAAACAGGAAAAAGTATTATGGTATGCACAGATCATGATCTTTCTAGGTGCTTTGGCAACCTGGTTTAATCATATGGATATGTATACATTTTATACGATCAATATCATTTTATCAGTGATCTCGATCATTTCTCTGACGCTGGATCGCTTTTACTTTAGTGAGAAGATCGGGCAGAAAGTGCATAATTCTTATTCTGTTGCATATGGATTACTAGTGATCTTTACGTTACTACTGGTAATTCAGTATGCGGGGATATTAAAGATCGATCTGATCATGCAAGAAGGGACAAAGATGATCTGGGCATTAACACCAGCATTGAGTCTTCTTTGGAAGACGAAATTCATCGCCTTCCGTGAATGGGATCAGCGTTAGAAGAAAGAGTTTGTTGCTGAAGAACAGATTTATAAAAGGCTCTTGGCGTTATGCCGAGGGTCTTTTTAAACATTTCAGAGAAATAACTGCTGCCAGAGAAACCATACATCTTAGCGATATCTGTTATCTTTTTCTCATGTTTGATGATCTCAGACAAGCTCATATGAATACGAAGCTGATTCAGATAATCCACAGGACTTAGATGAACATTTCTTTGAAAGAGTCGGCAGCATTCACTATTGCTTAGATGGCAGTAAGAAGCAATATCAGCGAGTGTATGCTTTTGGTCGATCGTTTTAGTAAGATATATCATCACATCTTTCATACGTTCCAAATCTCTGGATTCTTTTAAGGATAGTTCTTTGGAGAGATTTACATTATGAAAGATATAATAAAAGATCTCGTTTACAAAATGGTTGATCTTCAATTCATAACCATCAACAGGACGGTCACAGATATCATTCATTTTGCGGATCATTTCAAGGATATATTTCTGCCAAGGGACTTTTGGAACGAACGTTAAAAATCCAAAAGAAGGATGATCAACCAGAGGTTTGATATATTTTTGATATAAAGGATTATCTTCTGTCTGAAAAAGAACAGAAGGACAGATTCGGTAGATAACAAAGCGGCAGTCGTAAGACTGATATGCACAAGCGGAATGAATCTCCCCAGTGTTTAAAAAGAAACCTTCCCCAGAAGAAACCAGAAAAGCCTTCTGCCGGACACGAAATTCCATCATGCCAGAGAGAACATATATAAACTCAAATTTATCATCCCAATGAGGAAATAAAACCTGAGCAGGCATCTGTCGGATATCCAGTACCTTGCGCTCAAAGGAAGTCGTTTTAGAAAGCGGAAGCAGTGGAAAATAAGTGATAGATGAATGGTAAATATCATAATTCATAGAAAAACCTCATAATATCAATATTGTTATAAAAAATGTCGAATTGTGTCATAATATAGTTTGATTTTACTATGATTGTTATAAAAATTCAAGAATAGAAAAGGCATTTTCGCTGGAATGGCGATAAAATATCCAGTGAAAATGCCTGATAAAATGTCTGTGTTCTGTGATATTTGATAGAAAGAGAGAGTGCCTTAATAACCTAGAGATTCACCAACAAGGATCACTTTGACACGATCTTTCATCATTGCACTCTGACGTCTTGTCACAACGATCTGACTGCAGATGCAGGTATCTCCATAACAGTCACCACAACGTCCAGTCATAGAACAAGGGGTTTTCAGTCCGAGACGAAGAGTGTTTGGAGGGCTGGCAAAATTACGAACTCTCTTAATACCATCTTCCACATCATTGACAACTTTGTTCATACCAACGATCATGATCACATGTTTAGGACCATAACTTAAGCACGCAACACGGTTACCAGTTCCATCGATATTGATCAGTTCTCCGTCTAAAGTAATCGCGTTAGAGCTCATCAGGAAATAATCAGATAAGACAGCCTTAGAAAAGATTTCACGCTGCTCATCAAAATTCTTTGCAACAGAACGATCGATCAGATGATAGTTTCCTTCCTTTAAGGCATCCATCAGCCCAATCTCAGAAACACTCATAGAACCACCCCAAGAAACAGAAGAACCCTCTTTGATATAACTAAGAGCCTGTTTTAGGGCGTCTTCCTTGGTTGCACAGAAAACACCATGCATATTTCTTTTTTCAAGTCCATTGATAATTGTCTGTGCACGAAGTTTGGTTGCTTCATTTAAAAACATACTCATCATCCTTTCAGTATAAATTTTATGTGGAATCATGATTCTACAGATATGAATTCCACAAGAACTAGATTTAATTATATCATGTTTTCAATGGTTATGTTATAATATATCGTAAAACTTTTAGAAAGAGGTAATTTTTTGAAAGCACTATTTATCACAGAGAAACCAAGTGTCGCAAGAGAATTCGCAGCGGCACTGAATATAAATGCAAAAAACAGAGACGGATACATGGAAGGAGACAAGGCAGTCATCACATGGTGCGTCGGACATTTAGTTACCATGTCTTATCCAGACCAGTATGACCCTGCACTGAAGAAATGGGACTTAGAAACCATTCCATTTATTCCAGATATATTTAAATATGAAACGATCCCAGGAGTACAAAAACAGTTTAATATTGTATCTTCACTCCTTAATCGAGAAGACATTGATACGATCTACGTCTGCACTGACTCCGGACGAGAGGGAGAATACATCTACCGTCTGGTAGACCAGCAGGCCAATGTCAGCAAAGACAAGAAGAAAAAACGTGTCTGGATTGATTCCCAGACAAAAGAAGAAGTGATCCGCGGGGTAAAAGAAGCGAAAGACTTAAGTGAATACGACAACCTAGCAGCCGCCGCATACCTGCGAGCCAAAGAAGACTATCTGATGGGAATCAACTTCTCCAGAGTCCTGACACTCAAATATGGCTGGACACTCGGTAACTATTTAAATCAGAAACGAAGCTTAGTGGTAGCAGTCGGACGAGTGATGACTTGCGTTCTCGGAATGATCGTCAAGAGAGAACGAGAGATCCGTACCTTTGTGCCAACACCGTTTTACAGAATCTTAGGACACTTTGACTGCCAGGGATTTGAAGTGGAAGCCGAATGGAAAGCAGTGAAAGGATCAAAGTACTTTGAGTCCAAGAAACTATATAAGGATAACGGATTCCTGGACAAGAACGATGCAAAGGAATTCATCAAATATTTAGAAGATGGAAGCAACAATGAGACGATCGTAGTATCCTCATCCAAACGACAGGAAAAGAAGAATCCGCCGTTATTATATAATCTGGCAGAACTTCAGAATGAATGTTCCAAACGATTCAAGCTAAGTCCAGATGAGACATTAAAAGTGGTCCAGGACCTATATGAAAAGAAACTGGTTACATATCCAAGAACCGATGCCAGAGTCTTATCCAGTGCGGTCGCCAAAGAGATTTATAAAAATATCGGGGGATTAAACAATTACACTCCACTATCAGGATTTGCAAATGAGATCATGCAGGGCAAGAAGTATCAGGGAATCATCAAGTCGAAATACGTGGATGACAAGAAGATCACCGACCACTATGCGATCATTCCAACCGGACAGGCAGTAGGCAGTTTATCAAGGATCTCAGAGATGGGACAGAAAGTCTACGATGTGATCGCCAGAAGATTCCTAAGCATTTTTATGCCGCCAGCTGTGTACTTAAAGATCAAATTAGAGACACAGACCAAAGGCGAAGCATTCTTTGCAAACTTTAAGATGTTAAAAGACCCAGGATACTTAAAAGTCACAGGAATGGGCGGACAGAAGAAAGAAGCCCAGTTAACAGAAGAACAGATCCATGCGATCTCATCTTTGAAGAAAGGAATGCCTCTTCCAGTGAAAGACTATACGATCAAAGATGGAACAACATCCGCACCAAAACGATACAACTCAGGTTCCCTGATCCTTGCGATGGAAAATGCAGGACAGCTGATCGAAGATGAAGATTTAAGGGAACAGATCAAAGGAAGCGGGATCGGAACGAGTGCGACAAGAGCAGAGATCGTAAAGAAATTAGTGTCCAATAAATACATTGCATTAAATAAAAAGACACAGATCGTAACACCGACTTTAACCGGAGAGATGATCGTCAATGTTGTCAGTGCATCCATTGGATCACTCTTAAACCCAACCTTGACCGCAAGCTGGGAAAAAGGTCTTACTTATGTGGCGGAAGGAAGTGTCACAGAAGAAGAGTATATGCAGAAGTTAGACAAGTTTGTCACTCAGAAGACAAATATCGTCAAGCAAAATAACTTCCAGTATCAGCTCAGACAATCCTTTGACCAGATCGCACCATATTATCAGAAGAAAAAATAAAATAACATTCATAAAAACACCTTCCATCACATATATTTGGATTATACCAAAATGGGGAGGTGTTTTTAAATTTATGAAAGAGGAAGAAATCTTAGGAATCCTTCCATTACATATCAGAACGATCATAAAGCAGGCAGACATCAACTGGGACGAACTTCAGGAAATCCGCCTGCGCATTCAAAAGCCAGTCATTTTAAAATACAATGCAAAAACCTGTTATCTATCCGAACAGGGAAAGATCACAACAAGAAAAGAACAATTACATATCGTAACCTCACAAGAGATCAGACAAGCCATGGAATATATCAGCAGCTATTCAATGTACGCTTATATCGAACAACTAAAACAAGGATTTTTAACGATCCGAGGCGGACACCGAGTTGGAATCTGCGGAACCGTTGTCATGGATCATGACAAAGTCAAAACGATCCGACATATTTCTGGATTAAATATCCGAGTCGCACATGAAGTGAAAGGATGTGCGGACACCTTATATTCATGCTGCACCAGAATGGGAAAACTCATTCCAACGCTGATCATCTCACCACCCGGCTGTGGAAAAACAACCCTGCTTCGGGATATGATCCGAAAAATCTCTGATGAAGGACAGACCGTCGGAGTTGTCGATGAACGAAGTGAGATCGGAGCATGCTACCAAGGCGTTGCCCAAAATGATCTCGGGATCCAGACGGATGTCATGGATGCATGTGAAAAAGGACAGGGCATGAATATGCTGATCCGATCCATGGCCCCCGATGTGATCGCTGTGGACGAGATCGGAAGCAAAAAAGATGTGGAAGCCTTATTTTTCTGTGCCTACCGTGGTTGCAGCATTCTTGCAACGGCCCATGGAAAGAACAAAGAATCGTTATCTAAGAATCCCTATATGCGGAAGATTATCAACAAAAAGATGTTTCAGCGCTATGTGATCTTAGAACAGCGAAACCAGCCAGGCTATATCGCACAGATCATGGATGAAAACGGGGTGGTCCTAAATTGATCAAGATATTAGGATCATTGATCGTAATCTTCGCAGGGATCGGATTTGGATTTCACAAAGCCGCAAAAGAACAAAAACGTCTGGAACAGGGAATTGCGATCAAACGAATGCTATACCTTCTGCAAGGAGAGATCCGCTATGGATTTACCCCTCTTCCAGAAGCTGTTTTAAAAATATCGACAAAGACAGAAAAGGAATATCAGCCATTTCTAAAAAAGGTGGCAAAGCAGTTAGAGACACACAGTGAAGAATCCTTCGCTAAAATATGGCAGCAGACCGCGGAGCAGAAATTAAAACAAGTGATCTATGAACCAAAGTTTTATGAAATCTTAAAAAACATGGGTGAAACGATCGGATATCTTGACCAACAGATGCAGGAGAAAACGATCCTGTTGACGATCGAACAACTCGATGACCAGATCTTCCTTATGAAAGATCAAGTAGTAAAGAACTGCAAGATGTACCGAAGCCTCGGTATATCACTAAGCGTTCTGATCGTGATCATCTTACTATAAAGCAACTACCAGACATTTTTATGACAAGGAGGGGTTATGAGTGTCAATATCATTTTTCGGATCGCAGCCGTTGGAATTCTTGTAACGATCCTTGTGCAGGTCTTAAAACATTCCGGAAGAGACGAACAGGCATTTTTGATCACACTTGCCGGACTGATCCTTGTCCTTGGCTGGGTGATCCCGTATATCTATGATCTGTTTGAAAGCGTCCAGACACTTTTTACGATATCCTAGAGATTGGAGGCGGATACTAAGATGATAAAAGTCGCAGTCTTTGGGATCGTTGCAAGTCTGATCGCCATGAAGATCAAAACGATCCGTCCAGAGATCGCAGTCGTGATCGCAGTGATCTCAAGCATTCTTCTGGCAATGTATGGACTAAAACAAATGGAGGAAATACTAACCGTGTTTGAGATGATCCGGTCCTATTCAAAAATCCCACAAAGCTACTTTCAGATCCTTTTAAAACTGATCGGTATCTCCTTCATCTGCGAGTTTGCATCCAACATCTGCAAAGATGCAGGACAGGCATCGATTGCAAAGCAGATTGAGTTTGCAGGAAAATTAGCGATCCTGATCGTTGGACTTCCAGTCTTTGAATCGCTGCTTGGAACGATCCAGAAACTATTAGGAAATGGCACATGAAACAAAGAATATTCCTGCTAACCTTGCTGTTTTTATTGATCCTTACAAGAACAAATGATATTTCAGCCAAAGAAACAAAACTCAACGAAGATATGTTTACTAATGTGGAAAACACCTTAAAAGACAAAGAGATTGATCTATCTTATACACAATTAGTAAAACAGCTGATCCACGGAAATGTAAAAGGTGTTCTGCATACGATCAAAGCCAAAATGAAAGAGGTCTTTTTAAACCGTATGTTGATCCAAAAAGACCTGATCAGAGAAATCCTTCTGATCGCATTTACCGCAGCCATCTTTAAAAATCTGTCCGATTCCTTTTTTCAGCAAAGCACAGCCAATAGTGCATTTTATATTACTTATGTGATCCTATGCGGTGTCATGGTACATTCCTTTTTTTATTTAAACAAAACAGTGACGCAGCTTGTTACCTTAATGGCAGATTATATGAAAGGAATGATCATGGCATATTCACTGGCTGTTGTCTCAACTTCCGGGATCACGACATCAACGACAGTTTATGAATTTTATCTTCTGCTGATCTATGCAATGACAACCCTTACAAATGTTGTATTACTTCCGATGATCAAGATCTTATTTGTCTTAAAGATCATCAATCATATATCAAAAGAAGAACATTTTTCAAGACTATGCAAAACGCTTGAAGGTGTGATCAAGTTTCTGCTCAAAGGATTCCTAAGTGTCCTGTTAGGAGTCCAGCTGATTCAGTCGATGATCCTTCCAGCCGTTGATTCCATGAAAAATACAGTTCTGCAAAAAGGAATGAGTGCCATTCCAGGAATCGGAAGTGGTTTGAATTCAGCAATGACCATGGTCATCGGTTCGGCAGTTGTGATCAAAAACAGCATCGGAGCTGTTGGAATCCTTGTACTGATCGTGATCATCGTCCCACCAGTCATAGAGATCACAGCAGTTGTTCTTACCTATCTACTGGCAGGAATCATGATCCAGCCCATATCCGATAAAAGGATCACTGGAGCGATGGATGCAGTCATTCAAAGCGGGAAATTAATGCTTTCGATGATCTTTACGATGGCACTATTATTTATCCTGTCCGTGGCATTGATTGCATTCTCAACCAACGTTAATTATTATGCGGGGTAAGGATTATGGATTATCTAAAAATGATCATATTTTTCCTGATATTAACAACATTGATCGATCAGCTCTGTGACAAAAGCATCTACCGGCCATACCTTCGGTTAATGACAGGATTTATGCTCATTTCCCTGATGATGCAGCCAATATCCTATTATTTATCCAATGAAGATATCGTGACACAGGCAATCTCAACCGCAGTCAAAGGAGAAAATAACCCTACATTTTTAGATGGTGCAAAAGAAGAAAAACAAAATCAGATCAAAGAACAGATTACAACGTTATTTTCACAGTACGATCTCAAAGTATTAGAGGTTGATCCAAAGGTAAATGAAAAAGGAACTATCGAGAAGATCGATATCAAAACAGACAAGCTTCGTCATACAAAGAAACTAAAAACCGCAATTTCAAACTTCTATAATATGAAGGAATCTAATATAAATATAAGTGAGTAGAAGAAATATGATAGAGAGGGAAAAACTACAACATCTGATCGAAAATATCGGCATTCCAAAACTTTGCCTGATCTTACTTCTTGGCATCAGCCTGATCATCGTAAGCATCCCATCCGGGAAGACAAAGAAGAACGCACAAAGCACTGAAACCACAGCAAAAGAAGATTCTACCGATCTCTATGTGAAAAAGCAGGAGAGGCGATTGGTCAATGCATTAAAACATGTAGAAGGAGTCGGAAAAGTAAAAGTGATGATCACCGTTAATTCATCCAAAGAAGCCGTCGTAAATAAAGACAGTCCCTACGAACAAAGCAGCAGTGAAAAGGAAAAAACGGTCAAAGAAGATGAACAGACTGTCTTAATTGAAGAAGATGGAAAGAAAGTCCCATATGTGATCAAAGAAGTAGAACCAGTCGTTGAAGGAGTGGTCGTCGTCGCCCAGGGTGGTGGGAATGATATTATAAAGAATCAGATCGTTGAAGCAGTTTCTGTGTTATTTCATATTTCATCTTATAAAGTGAAAGTCTTAAAAATGGAGGATTCCTAAACATGAAAAAAGTATTTCAGAAAAATCAGATGATCATCATGACCTTAGCGGTTGTAATCGCTGTTGCAGGGTATGTAAATTATAGTCAGAAATACGAATCGGCTGGGACGAAGAATGGCAAGACGAAGACAGTTTCAAAGAATGTGGCAAAAGAAAGTGCGGCAGCAGTAACCGATGATGTGACTGACGTTGGGGAAGCGGTGCTTACAAATGCTCAGGTTAGTAATTATGTGGCGAAGGCGAAACTTGAGAGGGAGCAGACACATAGTAAGGCGAAGGATACATTGGAGGAGATTATTAAGGATCAGACGGTGAAAGATAGCGTGAAGCAGGATGCAGTGGATAAACTGGCGATGCTGTCAGAACAGATGGAGATGGAGACGGCAGCGGAGAATCTTTTGGGGGCTAAGGGATTTTTGAATTCGATTGTTACGATTACGAATGGGAAGGTGGATGTGCTTGTTAATAAAAAAGACCTTTCGAAAGTAGAACGTAGTCAGATTGAAGATATTATTGTTCGGAAGGTGGGATGCCAGTTGGGGGATGTGGTGATTAGTAGTATTAAGACAGAGGAGTAAGGAAGAAGAAAATAAATAATTATCAAGAATCTCTTTGGATTAGATTTTATTAAAAATAATTTGATTCAAAGAGATTTTTAAATGGTAAATCTTGACAGTGGTTTTAATAGGATTTATTATATAAAAGGTCAAGGAACGTTAAAAATACAGATTTTGTCCCGATGTCCTATTTATGCGGGATAGAGACCTGTTTTGCAAAATAGAAGTTCATTGAAAATAGTAATATTAGATTTGCTCCGCAGAATAGTGTTTTGAGTCGCATAAACATTGAGGTTCAGAGGACAGGATTAAAGAAATGAATTCCCTGAAAAGGGACGAAAACTTCTTATCATCTTCTTTCTTAAGTTTTTCAGATACTTCTATTAAAGAAATGAATTCCCTGAAAAGGGACGAAAACAGGTAATATATTAAATTGTATAGATTTTTTTCATTTATTAAAGAAATGAATTCCCTGAAAAGGGACGAAAACCAAAGACTTGAAAAGAGTATTGTTTTGTCAAAGTGCATTAAAGAAATGAATTCCCTGAAAAGGGACGAAAACATACTATAAATCCTAAAATGATTAAAGGACTTATGTTTATTAAAGAAATGAATTCCCTGAAAAGGGACGAAAACACTAGAAACGGATTTGTTCATTTTTCAAGGTGTGATTAAAGAAATGAATTCCCTGAAAAGGGACGAAAACGGATTTTGATATTTGCCATATACATATTCTTTTCTTTTTCATTAAAGAAATGAATTCCCTGAAAAGGGACGAAAACTTATTGAACCATTCAATGGCTCCTTTCATATCTTCTTCGATTAAAGAAATGAATTCCCTAGGAGGGGATAAAAACTATAATGGGATTCAATTGCAAATTAATACTTTGTTAGAAATAAACCTCGAAAGGGGACAGAATGTCATTGAAAATTTTAAAATTAAAACTTATTTCGTAATAATGAAAATATATTAAAAACTTATTTTAGTATATAAAACACACATAAAATATGGTAAAATATAAAATAAATTATACAAAATAGACAAAATAAAGAGAGGGTAAATATGAAGAAGATTTTATTTTCGCCAGTAGGTGGGACAGATCCTATTTCTAATTTTAGAGATGGAGCATTATTACATATTTGCAGAGTGTATCAACCAGATGTAGTTTACTTATATTTATCAAAAGAAATGTGTGAATTTCAAGATAAAGATGATAGATATAGATTTTGTTTACGAAAATTAGGCGAATTACTAGGTAAACAAATTGAAATTATTGAAATTGAAAAGAATGATTTAGAAGAAGTACAAGTTTTTGATACGTTTATGAAAGAATATCGCGAAATATTAAATGATATTCGAGATAAATATCAAGGAAGTGAATTAATTTTAAATGTATCTTCCGGAACTCCAGCAATGAAAAGTGCATTACAGATTCTTGCAGCGATTGGAGAAATTAAAATGAAAGCTGTACAAGTAAGTACACCAGAGAAAAAAATTAATCCACATAATGAAGACCGTGAAAATTACGATGTAGAAGAATATTGGGAATTAAATGAAGATAATGATATAGAACAATTTAAAAATCGATGTAAAGAATCTCAACATTATTATCTATTAGATGAATTCCGAAAAGAAGCAATTGTAAAACATATCAAGGCATACGATTATGTAGCGGCATTAGAAATTGCAGAGGAATTGACAGAAGCTTTGACAGAAGAAACTATGGCATTATTTAAGGCTGCCAATTATAGAATGAAGCTTAATATAGGGGATGTAAATAATATTTTAAAATCATATGATTTGAATATTATTCCAGTAAGAATAGAAGAACAGCAGAAAATATTTGAATATTTACTTAGCTTAGAAATTAAGATAAAAAAAGAACAATATGCAGATTTTTTAAGAGCAATTACACCAGTCGTTGTTGAATTATTTAAAATAGCAACAAAACAATTTACGGGGATTGATTGGAAAAAATATTGTAACCAGAACAAAAAAACAAGGCAATGGACATGGGATTTACAAAAAATTGAGAGTAATGAACAATTAAAAGTAGCCTTAGATAAAGCATATATGGGTAGAGGAGGCTTTACTGGTAGAGATGTATATTCTGATCATTTGACAGCAATTATAGATGAGATATCTTCAGATGAAGAGATCAAAAGAATGACAATAGAGATTAGAGATGTAGAAAAATCAGTTCGAAATATCTCAGCACATAATTTAATATCTGTTACGGAAAATTGGGTAAAAAAATACAGTGGTTATTTACCAATGGAAATTTATAACATGTTAAAAAATTATGTAAAAAAACTTCAGTGGAATATTAAAAAAGAAGATTGGAATTCATATGACACAATGAATGAAATGATAATAAGGAAGATAAAATGATTACAGAATTAAAACTAAAAATAAAGTATGAGTCAGAGGATAAATTATCTTATCAGATAGCATCGGTTATGCATGGTATTTTGATGGAACATGTTGATTGGAATTACGGAGAGAAAATGCATGAAAATGGTTTAAAACCATTTGTACAGTCGGTATGTGAACTAAAGGAAGATTCGTTTGTTTGGAGAATATGTACATTAACAAAAGAAGCTAAAACAGAAATTATTGATAAGTTAATGATGATGGATGAACTTTACATGAAACATAGAAATTTGAAATTAAAAATTTCTGAACGAAGTTATAAGGAAATTTCATATGATACATTGATTGAAAATTATTATTTTCAAGAACAACCACGGAATATTACAATAAATTTTTGTTCACCAACAGCATTTAAAAGTCAGGGGAATTATGTGTTTATGCCATCAGTCAGGCTTGTTTTTCAAAGTCTGATTCAAAAATACGATAACTTTTCGTCAGGAACAGAAGTTGGGAGTGAAGAAACGCTAGAGCATATCGAAAAATATGTAGCAATAACAAAATATAGACTAAGAAGTACTAATTTTTCTTTGGAAGGTGTAAGAATACCGGGATTTGTTGGATCAATTACATTTCGTGTAAAAGGACCTCAACAACTGGTAAATCTTATAAAGATGTTGGCAGTATTTGGTCAATATGCATCAGTTGGAATAAAAACAGCACTTGGAATGGGGCGAGTAGAAATAGAGGGAGTGTGATACAATGACGGAAAATCAACAAAAGATTGTAATAGGATCATTATTACACGATATAGGAAAAATTTTATATCGAAGTGATGATGGAAGAAATCATAGTGAAAGTGGTTATGACTTCCTGAAAAATGAAGTTAAGCTAAAAGATCAGGATATATTAGATCAAGTTCGATATCATCACAGTCAGAATCTTCGAAATTCGAATTTAAAAAATGATTCATTGGCGTACATTACATATATTGCAGATAATATTTCCTCAGGCTTAGACCGTAGAGACAAAGAAGATGGAACAGGTGGATTTATAAGAAATACACCTTTAGAAAGTATATTTAATATTTTGAATAATAATAAAGGCTCTTCTCATTATTTACCATCAATGTTAGGTCAGGATGATACAATAAACTTTCCAACACAAAAAGAAGTAGAATATGATGAGACATTTTATCGTTCTGTTTATCAAAAGATAGCAGAATGTTTATATTGTTTTTCATACAGTGATGAATATATGAACTCATTATTGGAAATTCTAGAAGCAACTTTATCGTTTGTACCATCGTCAACTTCTCAGAGACAGCTGATAGATATTTCATTATATGACCATGTGAAATTGACAGCAGCTATCGCAAGTTGTATTTATGAATATTTGCAAGAAGAAAAGCAAAGTAATTATAAAGATTGTTTGTACATTCATGCAAAGGAATTTTATAACAAAAAAGTATTTTTACTTTATAGTATGGATATTTCAGGGATTCAAGATTTTATTTATACAATCAATAATAAAGGTGCATTAAAAGGCTTGCGTGCAAGATCTTTTTATTTGGAAATTATGATGGAACATTTGATTGATGAATTGCTTGAAAAAGTAGGATTATCAAGAACTAATCTGATTTATTCTGGCGGTGGACATGCTTATCTGTTAATGGCAAATACAGATAAGACAAAACAAATCTTAGAAGAAAATGAAAAAGAAATAAATAAGTGGTTTTTAGAAACCTTTCAAACAGCGTTATATGTTGGGACTGGATATGCAGAGTGTAACACAAAGGATCTAGAAAATGAACCAAGTGGAAGTTATGAAGAAATTTTTAGAAAAATATCTAAAAGTATCTCAACTAAAAAAATAAAAAGATATAAAGCGAAAGATATTATATGGTTAAATAGTAAAAATCAAATATCAGGAGAACGAGAATGTATTATATGTCGCAGGACAGATCGTCTTACAGAGAATGACCATTGTGAAATATGTTGGGCATTAGAACAAATGTCTGCAAAAATTATGGAGAACAAATTTTTTGTTGTTAATAAGATAAAAGGAACAATGTCATTGCCATTACCAGGAGACAATTATTTAACTGTTGAGAAAGATGAAAAGAGTGTAAGAGAATGGATGGATAAAGAAGAGTACGTAAGAGCGTACAGTAAAAATATGTTCTATTCTGGATATTCAGTTGCTACAAAACTCTGGATTGGTGATTATCAGAAAGAAAATAAATATGATTTTCAAAAATTGGCACAAGATGCACAAGGAATTCAGAGAATTGCTGTATTAAGAGCAGATATTGATAATTTGGGAGAGGCTTTTGTTTCTGGATTTAAGAATCAAGAAAATGATAATAGATATGTAACTATTTCAAGAACAGCAACATTTTCAAGAAAGTTATCATTATTTTTCAAATATCATGTAAATCATATTTTGAAAAATGGTGAATTTTATTTACGAGAGAAGGAAAACAAGGAAAGATCTGCAGTTGTAGTATATTCAGGAGGAGATGATTTATTCATTGTAGGAAGTTGGGATGACATTATTGGATTTGCAGTAGACTTGAATAATTCATTGAAAAAATATACGCAAGGGACCTTGACGATTTCTGGAGGAATTGGTTTATATCCTTCAAAATATCCAATTGCATCTATGGCTAAACAGACTGGAAAATTAGAAAATGCTGCAAAAGAATTAGAGGGTAAAAATGCTATTTCGTTATTTGATACAAGGTATACATTTCATTGGGATGAATTTGTAGATGATATTGTTCAGGATAAATTTTCATTAATAAAAAAATATCTTGAAAATTTTGAAAAGGAACGAGGAAAAGCGTTTTTATATCGGATTTTAAGTTTGATTCGTGCTGCATGGGATGGAGAAAATGGAAAGATTAATATTGCACGTTTTGCATATCAATTAGCAAGAATTGAACCTGATAAAGATGCATCGGAAGAACAAAAGAAAATATATAGTGAATTTTCTAAAACTATGTATCAATGGATTAAAAATAAGGAAGATGCGAAACAATTGGAGTTAGCGATTTATTTATATGTTTATTTAATAAGGGAAGGATGATTTGATATGGAACCAATTAATAAATTGAATTATGTAGATCATGCAGAAAAAGTAATAGAAACATTAGCACGAGATAAGAAAGGAAATATAAAATTAACAACGAGTAAAATCCGTAATATATTAGCAATGATTTCAGAAATATATAATGAAGTGGTTCATGAAAGTGGAGATAAATTAACTGTCAAAAGTCAGGAAAGAATACAGTATTTAAGATTGAGAATTACATATGAAGCAGGAAGAGAAGCAGATGTAAAGGATTTTATTGATAATAGTGAACTATTAATACTGTTAAAGAAGATCGGTGAAAGTAAAAGCAAATTTTTATTATTTTGCAGATATATTGAGGCATTAGTGGCATACCATAGATTTAGCGGTGGAAAAGATAAGTAGGGGGAAAAGAATATGTATTGTAAAATTAAAATTTCAGGAAAAATTAAAGTTATGACAGGTATGCATATTGGAGGATCATCTGCTTTCTCAGCAATTGGAGCGGTAGATTCTCCAGTAATCCGTGATAAACAAAGCGATCTTCCAATCATCCCAGGAAGTACATTGAAGGGGAAAATGAGAACATTAATGGCAAAAGGATTTTCAGAATCTGCTTCTGCTAAAATAGGTTATCATGATGATGATCCTGAGATTGTGCTTCGTTTATTTGGAAATATAAAAAATGGAAAGAACGAGCATAAAAATAGCAGACTATTATTTTCAGATATGATTTTATCTAATATGGATGAGTTAAAACAAATGGATATTCATTCTGCAACGGAAGTTAAATTTGAAAATTCAATTAATCGCTTAACAGCAGTTGCAAATCCAAGACAGATTGAACGTGTAATCAGAGGATCAGAATTTGATTTAGATATTATTTATAACGTGGAAGATGAAACACAGATAAAAGAGGATTTTCAGGCAATTAAAGATGGATTAACACTATTAGAATATGATTATCTTGGTGGAAGTGGAAGTCGTGGTTATGGAAAAGTAAAGTTTGAAGATTTAAAGGCACAGAATGTTATTGGAAATATAGACAATTCAATTATGGAAGAATGTAATAAAATTTTAAGTGAGGATAGATAATGGAGTATAAAATCTGTAAATTAAAGTTTTTGACAGGTTTGCATATTGGAAAGGGTATGTTGACAGATGGAGAACCAATATTTATGGCTGATACATTATTTTCAGCATTATGCCAAGAAGCACTAAATATATCAGATGGTATAAATAAACTTGTGGATTATTGCAAGCAAGGGAAATTAAAATTTAGTGATGGACTTCCATATATTGAAGCAACCTGCTATGTTCCTAAGCCTATGATGGTAATAGAGTCAAGGGAAGAAGGAAATTCAAAAATAAAGAAGGCATTTAAAAAGTTAAAATACATTCCAATAGATAAAATGGATGATTATGTAAAAGGAAATTTAGATGCGCAATTAGAAAAAAATAAATTAGAAACTTTGGGACAATACGAAATGAGACAAAAAGCTTCAGTTTCATATGAAGAAGATGCAATGCCGTATTATATTGGATCATTTCATTTTATGAAAGGAAATGGGCTTTATATAATTATAGGATATGAAAATGATACGGTATTAGATTATATTTCAATGCTATTGAGAGGACTTTCATATAGTGGAATTGGTGGAAAAAGATCAGTAGGATATGGAAAATTTGATATGGAATTTTGTGAATTGCCTGATGAATTAAAGAAAAGATTGAAAATAGAAAAATATAAAAAATGCATCTCATTAGGATTTTCTTTGCCTAAAGTTGAAGAAATCGAAGAAGTTTGTGATACATCAGAAATCCAATTAATAAAGAGAAGCGGTTTTATTAGTTCTAATACATATGCAGCAACATATCAGAAAAAAAAGGATTTTTATGGATTTGGTGCGGGATCATGTTTTGAAAAAATTTTTGATGGAGATGTGTTTGATGTATCAATACATGGAAAGCATCCTGTATATAGATATGCAATTCCAATTTTTATGGGGGTGATTTAATGCGACCATATCTGAGTACTTATAAAATAGTATTAGAAACAAAAGCACCTTTATATATCGGTTCTGGAAAATTAATGGGAAAGAAGGAATATATTTATAATCGAGAACAAAAAGAAGTTTTTGTTCCTGATATTATGAAAATGTATCGTGGATTAAGAAAAAAGAGATTAGATAGTGCTTATGAAAAATTTCTGTTAGATTCAAGAGAAAAAGACTTGTATATATGGTTAAAGAATCATAATGTTTCGGTTAAAGAATATAAAGAATGGAAAAATTACTCTTATGATTCGACAAATATAGTTTTCGATAAAAATGCAAGAGATGTATCATTATTTGTTAAAGATCCATATGGAAATCCCTATATTCCGGGGAGCAGTTTAAAAGGCGCATTGAGAACAATATTTTGTGTGAATGAAATATTATATGATGAAAGAATTAAAAAGCAAACTCAGAACTACATAGAGAAACAATTAAGAAATTCAAGACCAGGGCGAGGATATTTACAAAAAGAAATAAACAATATTGAGTCCAATATATTTCATAATCTTAATATCAAAGATATCCCCCAATATAATGCCGTTCAAGATAATATGAAAGGTGTAATTATTAGTGATAGTCGTCCATTGAAAGTTACAGATTTGACGTTATGTCAAAAAATTGATGTAGATACAAGAGGGCGAAGGACAAGAAGACCAATATTAAGAGAATGTATTAAACCAGAAACAAAAATTGAATTCGATTTAACAATAAATGATAGTATCAATACTAATGATTATTGTGACGAATATATTTTAGAAGCGGTCAATAATTTCCTTGATGGTTATTATGCTTTCTTGAATAAGTATGAAACCGTAGAACGGGAAAAAGATATTATTTATTTAGGCGGATCTGTTGGATTTGCTAGTAAAACAATTTTATATGGATTATTTCCAGAAAGAGAAGCCGTTAGAGTTATTAGTACTATATTTGATAAGACATTATCAAAGCAAATAAAATTACAGCATCATCATGAAAGAGATCTTCGATTAGGAGTTTCGCCACATATGAAAAAATGTACGGAATATGCTGGGAAAGAATATGAATTTGGAAAATGCAAAATTGCTATTGAGGAAATATAAATTGTTTTAAACGTACGGCATGATATATTTAGATGTATTATGCCGTACATTGGATTTGTAAGAGATTATTTAATCCGAATTTAAGGAGGGTTGATTATGTCATGCTTGTATATTACAGAGAATGGTTCAAAAGTTAGTACAAGAGGAGGACATTTTATTGTAGAGTGTCAAGATGGTTCGGAACGACTTGTACCAAAAGAGACATTAGAATCCATGGTAATTTTTGGAAATGTATATTTGACAGTTCCATGTATTAAAGAGTGTATGGAACGAGGAATTTCAGTTTCTATGTTTTCAACAAAAGGTAAATACTTTGGCAGAATTGAATCTACAAGTCATATAAATGCTAAAAGATTGAAACACCAAGTATATTTAAGTGATAAAGAAGAAAAACGTGTGCAATTTTCTAAAAAGATTATTATGAATAAAATACATAATCAAAGAGTCTTGTTGAGCAGATATGCAAGAAGTTCAGAAAAAGATATTGATGAATATATACGGGCAATGAAGATTCATGAAAAGAAAATATCACAATGTGATAGTATTGAACAAATTATGGGATATGAAGGAAATGCAGCAAGACAATATTTCAAGGCATTATCAGAAATGGTAAAAGATGATTTTAAATTTTCAGGAAGAAACAAAAGACCTCCGAAAGATGCGTTCAATTCTATGATAAGTTTAGGATATACCATTTTGATGTATGAAATTATGGGTGAAATAGAGAACAGAGGGATTTCTCCTTACATAGGATTTATGCATAAAGACATTGAAAGACATCCAACACTTGCAAGTGACTTATTAGAAGAATGGAGAGCAGTTATTGTAGATGCAACGGTTATGAGTTTAATTCAAGGAAATGAGATTGATATTTCAGAATTTAGAAAAGACGAAGAAACAGGTGCAGTAATGATCAGCAAGCAGGGTGTTAATATATTTATTAAAAAAATAGAGAAAAAATTACAAAGTAATATGAATTACCTTGAATATTTAGAACATCCAGTAAGCTTTCGAAGAGCAATTTGGTGGCAAGTGGCTAAAATAGTAAATTGTATTGATAAAGGAACATTTGATGATTACACACCTATAAGGATACGATGATTATGGATTATTTTGAATTTGAAACTTTAATTGAAGATGAAGGAAATGATAAATATTTAATTTTAGTCATTTATGATATTTCTGATAATAAGCATCGCCTGGAAATATCTAAGTTATTAGAAGGATACGGAACTAGGATACAGAAATCAGCATTTGAAGCCTGGCTTACTAAAAAGAATTTTGAAAAGTTATTATCTAAATTAAAAAAGATGGCACGACCTATGGATAATATTAGGATTTATAAATTGCATGGATATGGGGAAGTAACAGTGCTTGGAGATCAAAATTATGTTAACAGTGATGATGTTATAGTAATTTAGTCACATCTATTTGAAAGAAAAATGAAGGGATGGAGTTATATGGCTTTTTTTGATTATAATCGTGATGGAAAGAAAGATTGGAAAGACAACGCCAGAGAATATTATCTTTATAATAAATTTAAGGAAGAGGAAGAAGAAAAACAGAAACATAAAAAAGAAGAATCATCTGATGCAGGGGGATCAGATGTTGGATGTGGTAGTGTATTATTGTGTTTTTTGTTTTTGATTTTTGCAATATGGTTTACTATGATGGTTGATCCATTATTAAAATAAGAAATATATATTTTGGGAAGATAAGAAATTATAATTGAGGAAAATAGAAAATGAATGATAAATATGATGAGGTAACCGAAGAGGAATTTCAAATTATTGCAAAAAATGTTGGAAAATATATGAATCGATTAATTGATTTTATTGTAGATGGGAAAATAATTTATGGTATAGTAGAATCACAAAGCGGTTTGAGTGATTGGAAATTTAAAATTGATTTTAATGATTATGGACATATTACAGGAAGATATTGGATAGTAAGTGAAAATGAAGATTCTAATATACCTTATTATATTGCATATAATATAAAATCAGTAATAAAAACCGTTTTAATGTATAGAGAGGATGGAGATAAATCTTATAATAGAAATAGAGATGAATATTATAGAAAAATAGTAATGGCGGTTATACAGAATGAAAGAATTAGACGAGCTGAGGAAAGAACTGAGCAGGAAAGAGAAAGAACTCGTCAGGCTGAAGAAAAAACAAAACACCTACAAATGAAATATAAATATAAAAAGAGAAAAAAATTAATTAAAATGATAGAGGGGGTAGTAATTTGTATTTTATCGTTGCTTTTTCTATTTGGAAGTATTTTTTATATGGATTATAAAACTGATCATGATCATAAAATTAATAATGAGAAAGAAGTTACGGCATCATCTAAAGATTTAAAGGGAAAAAATTATAAAGATGTTGTAGAAATTTTAAAAAGGGATGGATTTACTAATATTAAATTAGAGAAAGATAGAGATTTAATTTTAGGATGGATTTCTAAAAATGGAGAAGTTTCATCTGTAACTATAAATGGAAAATCAAGTTTTTCAAAAGGAGATTGGTTTCGAAAAGATGTAATTATAAGAATTAGATATCATACATATAAAAAATAAGTATATTAATAAATTTTAAGAGAAGAGAGTCTGGTAAAACTAACTCTCTTTTCTTAATTAAAAAAATTAGAAGTGGTATTTATTTTTTTATTAATTTAATATAGTAATTAAAATAGACTAGAAATTGTAAATCATGTATAATTATAAATATGTATCTATAGATGCAAAACATGAAATAAAAATATTAGAAAGGGTCTAAATTAGATAATGTTTAAGAGGATTACATGGGGTTAAGAAATGTTAAGATAATATGTGAACTGGATGTATATTTATGATTAATTTACAATGAGTAAAATATTATATAATTTGTACTAAATTTTATATCTGATTTTTGATTATCCGCATAAACACTATACTTTCAAGCATTT
>OGXN01000775.1_pt1 | contig 37259 bp, 33 predicted proteins | sample 1576281 | NCBI WGS metagenome assembly OGXN01 (sample SAMEA3541494, study PRJEB24748) | human gut metagenome | biome: human gut; feature: human-associated habitat; material: faeces | place: China | collected 2012
CAGGATGTATTCCTTGCCTGGAATCAAGATTGCGAACCTGTTTTGCAATCACCTAAAAATCTATAAGCTCTTTCGCGTGTTCCGAAAAAACATTTGTACAATAAAATCCTGTTATCATCTTCTTCCCCATCCAAATAAATGTTGTCATTGCCTTTCACTATATCTGAGTCTCATTTGTCCGCTCTGCAGAATACAGGAAAAAATCCATATCTATATACCTGAAATTCTTAGTATCCTTATCAATAATCTTCATACCGTTTCGAACAGCAACCTTTTGAGACGCTGTATTTGTATCCCTGACAATAGAATAAACGGTATTTGCATTAAGAACTTTGAAAGCGTATTCTTTACAGGCAATTGCCGCTTCTGCTGCATAGCCTTTGTGCCAATACGCTTTTTGAAACAAATATCCTATTTCCAATATTTCTTTATCTCTCCAGCCTTGTAATGTCAGCCCGCACTGACCAATCATTTCATTTGTTTCTTTTAAGACAACAGCCCAAAGTCCAAAACCGTACTCTGCATATCTTTTAAAATGTCTGTTAAGCCAATTCTGTGCTTCTTCTGGGTTGAATGCACTTCCATAAGCGGTGCGCATGACTTCCTCATCACATAATATTTTGCACAAAGCATCAAAATCGGACTGCACCATTTCTCTAATGATAAGGCGTTCCGTTTCTATCAGCTTATTCCTGTTTTCTGAAAATTTCACTGTCATTGTGTTTTCTTTCCTCACATTATTCATATTTCCAGCTGAATTCCCGGCAAAACTCCACCGCTCTGACAGGTCGAAACATCCCGCCTTTATTGCTTAAACATCACCGGATATCAAAGTTATCAAACACCAATTTCCATCATCTATGTATTACTTTGTTAACTTTTAAAAGACAAACAGAAAACAGCATCATTATAATATATACTGCAATCCCTATAAGAACTGCATAAGGAAATGTCAATACATCAGGCTCTGCAAAACCATACACAAATTTACCCGTAAACTGGCAGCGAATATAATCAAACAGCAGATAAACAAGCATAAGTACCGGTGTTATAAAATTAGCCGCTGATACGATGCGCCTCTCCGCATCATTGCAAAACAGCAGATAGCACCCAACGAAAGCAATGGGATTAATGACATGCAAAAAGAAAAATGCTCCCTTAAAATTAAAATGAAATAATCCGGTCAGGCTTCCAAGACATATAAAAAACACGGTTAAAATGCACACGCAGACTGCCCGATACAAATTGGAAGATAAATTCTTTTTCCTGCATATACTTAAGATTCCGTCTATCGTTAAAAGTACTCCGCCGAGCATATTGGATATACAAGTGAGTTCTACCAGATACTCCGGTATTGGCAGATACCCAACAAGGAGTGTTACAATCATCATTAAACCGATTACCAGCTGAACAATACCTTTATACATTTTGCTTATCTCCCTTACAAATGCTCTGCGTGCTCTATTTTATCCAATTCATCTTCGCCACCATAATACAAGGGAACAGCCACTTATTTACATTATCTGTAAATATTCTTCCCGAAATCATAGGCTTCTCTAAGGTGGTCTGTTTTGGCGATCTGCGGTTTCTCATTCGTATCTCCGCATCCTCCGGCAAGCAGCATCCCTTTATCACGGAAACCAATATAATTGATTATTGTAAATTTGTAATATGATACTGCCTGTTCATATGTCCAGAAAAAATCATCTGCTGATGTCATAAGCAAAGCAGCATCTTTTACCGGATATCTTTCATAACGCCCCAACGGCGGATTCGGGTCTTCCTCAGCCATACAATAAAATCTCTCGATGAATGCCTTGATTTTAGAGGATAATGTCCAAAATAATAACGGTGATGCAAAAACAATCAGATCTGCTGCTTTAATCTTAGGAACCATTTCATTAAAATCATCTCTTTGCACACATGGTTTCCCATAACGGCAAGCGTTGCACCCAATGCAGCCTTTCACCTCATTTTTATTTAAAGATATCTTTTCAACTGTATGGCCGGCCTCCTTAGCGCCCTGAATAAACGAATCCGCTAACTGGCTGGTATTGCCGTTAATGCGGCCGCCGCCTTGTACCACCAATATGTTTTTCATTACAGCCTCCTAGTGTTCCTTTTTATCTGCCGTCAAACAGGGATTCATTCATTTTTCAAAATCATCCCTTTTTATTTATTAAGGAATCGGCTCAAATTCTTTCAAATCATCATCGGTAATTTCCCGAATTACTTTGCAGGGGCTGCCTGCGGCAAAGCACATTGAGGGAATGTCTCTTGTTACAACACTTCCGGCACCAATTACAGAGCCTTTACCGACAGTCACACCGGCACAGATAACAACATTGCTTCCAATCCAAACGTCATCCTCAATTACCACCTTTTTGCAGTACATTTCCCCGCGGCTGCGTGCCTTATAGTGCATTGGATGATTTGTGGTACTCATTGTAACATTAGGCGCAATAAGGACCCTTTCCCCTATGACAATCTCGTAATCATCAACTAAAGTAAGATTGGAATTAATATAAGTCCCATTCCCAATCGAAACCGTTTTACCCATCGCAAGTGTAAGCGGAGGCTCAATCCACACACCTTCCCCACAAAAAGCGAACAAATCTTTTAAAATTTTTTCTCTTTTTTCTGTTTCGTCCGCTCTCGTCCGGTTAAAATCCTGACAAAGCCCCCGGGCATATATCTGTTGATTCATATTTTCACCAGTATCAACCCATAATAAGCCTTCTGCCCTTCGCTCAGCCATTGACAGTGTAACAGCATCTTTCTTCATCTTTTCTTCCTCCATTTTAATTTATCCGGCTTATGAACCGGAATTTACTTTTCATCTTTTCGTCTTACAAACTCAACAAAGGCGAATATAATAGATATTACGGTTAAAACGGAAACTATTAGTTCTGACATGTTTGCTGCATATTCTGTTTGCGCAGGAACTATTATTCCTAAAAGAAGAAAGTAAATACACCAAAATAATCCTATCACAAGCAGGCTGATAGTACTGTATTTTAATATGGCTGCAAATTTATTTACTAATTTCCGTACAAACTCTATCTGCTTTTGAGATGGCGCTTTCCTGCGAAATATAGATTTCAGACCACCGAATATGACACCAATTATTATCCCTATTGATATGGCAATAAAAATAGAACGTAAGCCATACATACCTATTCTCCTTTTCAAATTATATTTTTTCGCTCTGTTTTTTATTAGTATAGCATATAGGAATGAACAAAACCATTATTTTAAAGCTGCTGATGTCAAACCAAATACAGATAGAGCCCTTTCAACTGTCACCAAAACAGTCGAAAGGGCCCAAGTATCCTTCTTATTTACCACATCTCTCTGACAAACCAATACATCCGTTTTCTTAGGTTCCTTACTAAACGAATCATCTATTATGTGGAATATAGCCATCTTTATATGTACAAAAACATTCTGAGTAATCATTTTCATACACTTGTAAATATTCCTCCATGACATTGTTATAATTCTGAAGCTCTTATGTCCCATTTAAGCCTGAATTTCCCTCAAACGTTCCACAATACTTTCTTTGCCGGCATAGGTTAATGCCGCAATAGGTACCACGCAGCCAATAACTGCAAATACCGGAAGCATGGTCACGACGGCCCATGCATTATACTGGTAATCAAAAAACATAATTACCTGGTTCAGTGCACGCAGAACAGCCCATGATATAGCGCTTCCTAAAACAATACTGATGCCTGAAGTTATCAAAAGATAATACAGCCCTTCCTCTAAGAGCATTTTTATCAACTGTTTCCGGGTCATTCCAATGCTGCACAGGACAGCAAATTCCTGTTTCCGGGAAAATATCCCTGTTACGGTGGAATTGATAAAATTTAAAATACCGATAAGGGCAACGACACCGCTCAAAGTTATTCCCAGAGCCGCAATACCGTTGAGCAGTCCCGAAAATTCTTTTTTCAGTTGTTTTTTAGACAAATAACCCCTGTCTGAATCTATATTTTCTGTATAATCCTTAGCTGCCGCCTGAAAGTTATCCGCCGCATCTTCCTCAAGTTCATATGATATGGCGAAACAGACAGGATTGAGTGTATTTTCCTTGAAATTCTCAAGAGGAAGCACAAAATCAACTCCGTTCACGTCATATAAATGTTTATCCCTGGAATAGGGTATCTCCACCACCGCCATCACCTCATACTCCTGTATCCTCTGATTTTCATAGAGGATATCGACTAATTCCCCCTACTCATTTGTGATTTCCCTTTGTACAGATTCCTGTGTAATAAATCCAAGATTTACTTTATCCCCCGGTTCATATAATTTTTCTGCCTGATCACCCCGAAAAGGTGTCACAAGAACATATCCCCCCTGTCGGAATTTCTCCATATCTATATTTCCCTCCAGGATCTTCAGATTTCCAAGCAAAGCCTCATCATAGGCATATCTGTTTCCGGGCATAAGTCCCGCCTTCAGGCGTGCATCCAAAACCGAGGTCTTGTATTGTTTTTTTCTTATTCCTCCCCAGATTAGATAAAGCCATGGCATGTATTCTTGCGCCGTTTTCTGTTTTCTTGGTTTCCCGGCTTGTAACAGCTCACAGCAACCGTAAGCAGACCGAACCCTGCTGCAAAAATGACAATGACAGGATGGAAATGAAGGGATATTTTCATATCATTTAAGTCCAGCATACCCATGACTGCAGGAAACAGCACTTTGCTGATTCCATAGCCTACCGCCAGGCCAATAGGAATTCCAGCCAGAGACAAGAGGAACGCCTGCCTGAAAATTTTATCAGATTTAGAAAAATGGCTAAAAATTCATTTGTAAAAGTTAAACTTTTTTCTTACAATGATTATATATCTGATGTAAAATCAGAAAAATACTTTGTCAAAGTGTTATATCTTTAAGCGAAAATAAACATGGGTTGTATTTATGGCCAGTCATAATTATCCCTAAACTTAATATATGAGGAGTAAATAAATAATGGAAAGCACAGAACAAGATGAGAAGATAAAGCCTGCCCGACTGGGAGTAAGAATCGGTATTGTGTTCTTTGCTGCACTTGCTATGTTGGTTTTTGCGGCTTATATTGTGATTTCACAAAATGTACAGAATATGCTTATTGAAAATACACTGTATCTATTTAGTTCAATGGTGGAACAGGGTGTAACAATGATAGAGTATGAACTCCAGGCAGGGAAAAAAGATGCCGTTGATCTGGCGGAATCTTTTTCCCTGTCTAATTGTGATGGCAAAGCGATCACTTTTCCGGCAGTTGATTCCAATCCATACATAATGCGTATGATTTATGTTACGGATAAAGATGTCGTTGCCTCTGACGGATTGCATTCGGATATAAGAGAGCGGGCGGATATTGTAAAAGCATTTTCAGATAAAGTCAGTGTCTATGGCCCATATTTTAATGAAAATAATGAGTATGTAATTTGTTACTCTGCACCCGTTGTACAAGATGGTAAAGTTGCAGGTGTACTGAGCATTGAAAAAGAGGGGTATTATTTTTGTTCTCTGATTCAAGATATACAGTTTATGGGAACCGGAGAATCTTATATTATTAATGAAGAAGGAACTGATATTGCAGTAAGCAATCAGAGCCATATAGAGTGGGTGGATGAGCAGTACAATGCCGAAAAAATATTGAATACAAAGGAAGATCCCATTACCCGTTCCGTTTTTGAATTGGAACAGAAGGGGCTTAAAGGAGAAAAAGGAACCGGAAACTATTACTGGGATAACGGCTTATGTTATTTGGCATATGCTCCAATCCCCTCAACAGGATGGGTACTTTTAGCTGGTGTACGGGATGAAGAGTTAGCTGCGATGACACAGTCAGTTCTATACTCTTCCATCATAAAGAGTCCCGTATTCAATGTATGTATCATGGTCTTTCTTATGCTCACCGGAATCATAGTCTATTGGATCGTTTCCAGTTTTAAAAAGACTGCTGCCGTAAATAAGGAATTAAAGACTATTGCAAACCATGACCCCTTGACAGGTACACTAAACCGAAATAGTTTTCATACAGCAATGGATACTCTTTCCAATGAAGAGAACAGTTCTTTGGCTTGTATATATATAGATGCGAATGGCTTGCATGAAATTAATAACCATCTTGGGCACCAGGCAGGAGATAATATGCTGAAAACAGTAGTGGAGGTATTCAGGCGTGTCTTTTCCCCGGAGAATGTATACCGTATTGGTGGAGATGAATTTGTGGTGTTTTGTCGAAATCAAGAGGAACAGGAGGTATATAATAAAAGCGAACATGCCCGTAAGGATCTTAAGAAACAAGGTTATGAAATTTCCATTGGAATTGAATGGCGGGCCAGCAACATCGATATTAAAACTATGGTCAACGTGGCTGAAGAATCTATGAAGCTTGATAAACAGAGGTATTATCAAGCGAATGAGAAAGAGCGTCAAATCCGTGTACTAGATCAAAAATTGGAAAAAATGGTTCTTGAAAAACAGGATGCCGACGCTTTTCTTTCCGTATTAGCTCCAACTTTTAAAGGAGTCTATTTTGTTGATTTGGGAAATGATACAGTACGACACATATTTATTCCCCCCTATTTTGCAGAAATGCTTGAAGAAGCAGGGGATGTATTCAGTAAGGCACTGAAATTTTATGCAGAACAGATTGTTAAAAGTGAATACCGAAGGGAGTTTGAAAAATTCTGTGATCTTGCTTTCGTAAAAAAACTATTGGATATGGATAACACCCCGGAATTTATTTATCAAAAAACAGATGGTTCCTGGATGAAGTTACGTATCCTGAAATTCAAAATATATACAGAGCAATGCAGGGAGACACTTTGGCTCTTTTTAGATATAGAAGGCCAGATATAAAGGCAAGAATATGAATGTTAATAAGAACAATCTCCATTACTGCAATTCCGTAGTGAGATTTTGTTCCGCATCGACGGGAGAACCGTCACCATTAGCAGCAAAGGAAAACGCATAACCAAACTGAGGACTTACTGAAAAGTTCTCTAGCTGCTCTTTTGAAAAATATCCGGCTAAATAACTCAGATCCATCTTTTCCCACTCACCCTGATATGTCCAAGCTGTAGCATAGCCTACCTCGTAGCCGCAGTCTATCAGACGTTTCAGTTCCTCTCTAACCGCATCACTCTCGGAAGACAGAGGTACTTTATCATGAAAAAGATCGATTGCGACAAAATAAAGCACGTCTTCTTGAGCATTTTCATCCAGAGCTGCTTGTACTCCTGTATGAAAAATCGTTTTCCCGTTATCCGGCGCTGCATATATCCCCGATGCCAAACCGGAAGGAGCACAGGATATAATCATGGGTCTATTTTCTTTTATCAGCGAGTTTCTGAAGATCAGTCCCATCACTGCCAGCAGACACAAACAAACAGCTGCAACTGCCCGCCTTACCCCAAACTTGTTCCATACATTTTTCCTTTTATGTATCTCACATAGTTCCAACAATTCCTCGTCGGCATTACCGATGGCCTCGAAAATCCGTTCACATTTCTTGTCGTTATTCATAATAAAATTCCTTCCTTTTCCAGATATTGTCTCAGTTTTGCCCGGCTCCGGTATAAACTGGCTTTTACGTTATTTTCTGCCATCGAAAATTGTCCGGAAATTATTCTTATCGGATTACCATACCAATATCGAGATAAAAAAATACTGCTTTCCCGCTCAGGAAGAGAATGGAGAAAACGGTTAATAATCTCTTCCAGTTCCCTGTCAAGAACCTCTTGTTCTGTACTGCATCCTGAAGGAACACACTCGTCCAATTCCTCTAAAATAAGTGTAATCTCGCCGCCTCCACGTTTTGCCGCCCGATTCAACTTATACTTATCAAATGCCAGGTTCCGGGTAATCTTACCCAAAAACAGGGAAAGTCTGTTTGGACGCTGCGGTGGAATTGCATTCCACGCGTTCAGCCAAGTATCATTGACACATTCTTCGGAATCCTCGCGGTTGTTGAGAATATGGTGCGCGATAGAGCGACAGTATCTGCCATACCGCTTTTCGGATGCGGAAACCGCCGCTTCCATACGTTTCCAATATAACTCAACAATTTCATCATCTGTCAAATTCTTTTACCTCCTATTTGAAATGATTACTTTTAAAAAGCCTTCATTTATATAGACGAGAAAAAGCAGAAAAAGTTATTTTATTTTTGGCCTAACAAATTTACTTTAATAGATAAATCCTTAGATATTTTCATTTTCTGGATTGAGAGAATTTTCAATACCTCCAACAACTTAAAGTCCATAACAAAAATCAGAGATTAAGCGCCCTTTGGGGATACCTAACCTCCGATTTTTTAATACATTATGCAATACACCATTTCATTTCTTCTAGTTTATTAAAAGTCCTTTGGAACACAGCTTCATGAGAAAAATTATTCCTCGTCTTCATATTTCTCTATCCGAAGTACCTGTGCCGAACCGTCCTCCAGATTTCCTGTATAATATACAAAAATCTTATCATTCAGCTTCAGTCCGGAATCTTCTACTTCAAAAGTGTAGGCATTTCCTTCCATATCGGACACATTCAGGGAATCCGCCGTCGCTTCATTAACAATACAGTATAATTGCTCTTCTCCTGCCGCGGCAGCATTATCCGAAGTTTCCTCCGCTGCTGTCCCCGTCTCCCCGACGGTTGTCTGCACTTCGGATACGGTCTGGCTCTCCGAGGGCTTTTCTTTCTGTGTATCGTGGCTGCCTCCGCAGGCGGATATGCTTATAGCACTGAGAATTCCAATTACAATCATCCATTTTCTTTTCATTTTATTGTCTCCTTTATGTTTTTCTGTTATATAGATGAAACCTCTGCCGATAAAGTTTATTTTTTTAATTTTTTTATTTTACAGACATCTATCTCTAAAATTATAGCAAGGCAGTTTTTGTTATGTCATTCAGCAGTCATTCCTTATCTTTCTGTTTTCACCTTATTTTATCTCCTCTTTTGCAAATGCGAGATAAAATCGCTGCATTCTGATTCCCCCAATTTTATCTGAACCTGCAAAAAAAAGATGCAGCTGCCGAAATCCCCTTCGGCAGCTGCATCTTTTTTCCTCTTATTTCCAATCTTCTACAATATCAGTCCCCGGAAATATTTAATTGTAAAGTCAACGCCCTTATCTCCAAGCTCACCCTTCCAGGTTTCCGAATGCGGCTCTATGCTCAGCCTGCCATTGTATCCTTTGGCATACAGGGCGGAAAGGAAAGCCCCCCAGTTCGTCTGATCCATCCCCGCAGGCGGATCGTCAAACCGTTTTCCGCCAATCACAAGGGATCCCTTCAGATGCACATGTATAAAACGATCTCCCCAGTCCTTTGTCTCCTGAAGATAGTCCCCTCCGTCATAGATACAGTGGGAAGTATCATACTTGATATACAGATCCTTCAGATAGCCGTGAATCACGGTATATGCCATGGGATTACATACAAAATTGTTCCAACGGCAGTTATAAACCGCGATTTTTACTCCCTTTTCCTTGCCGCGGGCGATCAGCTTTTCAAAATACGCGATGGCGAAGCAGCAGTTCTCATAATAGGAAAGTTCTTCCACATAATTACAGCCCGTAATATACACACCGCATTCCAGGCGGGATGCCGCGTCTATCAACCTGTATTCCAGCTCCAGCTCTTCCTGCCGGATGCCGTCCTTGCTGATCCGGTCGCTTCCCCAGCGGCCCATGGCTCCCACAGGCATTTCATACGCCTTGCTGAAGCTGATGACCTGATCCAGATGCGATAAAAACTCCTCAGCCCTGTCGTTCACATCCAGCTCCACAAAGGAAAGGCCAAGCTCCTTCGCTTTCCGGAAGTTTTCCTCTTCTATCCATGATATAATTCCTAATTCCATTATTCTGCCTCCCGTCCGCAGTCCCTTTATCCTGGTTATTTACTCAAAATATACTGTTTTCCCGCTCTTAGCCGCTTCATATATCGCTTCCAGAATTTGTGTTACGACAAGCGCCTGCTCGGGCTTGACTGTAAGGGGTTCTCCGTTCACAACAGCGTTGTAAAAGATCCTCTGTTCCACATCATCAGCCTTCTCCGCAGCCCCGTCAAAAAAGGCTACGCCGCCTGCGCTGAAATCAGGTGTTTCCACACACTGCCTGCCATACTCCACCTTGTTGATACGCAGGCCGTCCGCCATATCGGCACCAGCTTTGGTACCGCAGAGGCTGGTCTGTGCCTCTCCAACATCCAGGCTGTTGATGGCCCATGAGGATTCCAGCACGATAGTGGCTCCGTTTTTCATTTTGATGAATCCAAAAGCGGAATCTTCCACCGTAAACTTCTCCGGATCCCAGTCTCCCCAGGCATTTCCTGTCTCCGTCTGATCCGCCAGCTTGCGGAACACGGATCCAGACACGGACTCAGGCTCATAATTGTCCATCATCCACAATGTCAGATCCAGCGCATGGGTTCCGATATCGATCAGCGGCCCGCCGCCCTGTTTTTCCTCGTCGATAAAAACACCCCAGGTGGGAACGGCCCTTCTGCGGATAGCATGGGCTTTCGCATAATAAATATCACCCAGATCGCCGTTTGCGCAGGCACGTTTCAGGTACTGGGAATCCGGCCTGTAACGGTTCTGGTAGCCAATGGTGAGGATTTTTCCTGTCTCTTTGGCTGTTTCCACCATTTCTTTGGCTTCCGCATAAGTTTTTGCCATGGGCTTTTCACACATTACATGCTTGCCGGCCTTCAGCGCGGCAATCGTGACAGGCGCATGGGCATTATTGGGAGTGAGGACATAAACCGCATCCAGATCCTCTTTTATCAGCTCCTGATAATCCGTATAAACTCTCGCATCAGGCGTGCCATACTCTTCCTTTGCCTTGACCGCACGTTCCTCTATCAGATCGCAGAACGCCACAGCCTCAAAATTTCCGTTTCTTTTTATTGCAGGAAGGTGCTTTCCATTCGCGATTCCTCCACATCCCACAATTCCGATTTTCATTATTTTCATGCTCTGTAAATCCTTTCTTCCTTTTTCCTGCCTGCTGCTTTCTTATTCCATCATACTTCTGAGACAGCAGATACTTTTTTTCATATTTTCCATCGGACTGCCGAAAATATGGCTGTCTTGCTCCACTACAAGCCACTGAGCGCCGCACTCCTGCGCCTTTTCCGCAATCGCCTTAATATCCTGCACACCGTCTCCCACGGCAACCAGCTTCACTTCTCCATCCTGGATGAAGTCCTTAATATGTACGAGAGGACACCGCATCCGGTATTTCTCCAGATACGCCAAAGGATCTTCCCCCGCCACTTTTATCCAGCAGGTATCCAGCTCGGTTTCCAGATCCTCCGGGCTCTGGGATGCGTAAAGCTCATCCAGGGGAGTTTTCCCGTCTGCTGTTTTCTCAAATTCGAACCCATGATTGTGATACAGAAGCTTCATTCCGTATTTTCTGCATTCCGCCGCAATCACCGGAATCGCTGCCAGAAATTCTTCATATCTGCTGCCGCCGTACCTGCGATCCTCTGAAATGCTGGGAATGGCCACGTAACTGCAGCCGATGCTGTGATACGCCCTGACTGTATTCTCCAGATCCTTATCAAATTCATCAAAAGGCACATGAGCCCCGATAGGAGTCAGACCCGCCTCCTCAAGCCATCCTTTGATCTCATCAGGCGTTCTTCCGTAGAGTCCGGCAAGCTCCACCCCGTCATACCCCAGCGATTTCAGCTGCTTCATTGTTCCGGCAAAATCAACGCCGGCTTCTTCCCGCACGGAGTATACCTGTGCGGCAATTGGCATTTTTTCCATAAGATTTCCCTCTTCTTCTATAGATTATTATTCTTCAAAGCTTATTACCTGGTTCTTATCTGCCGATTCTAAAATGGCTTCCATGAGACGCATTACCCGCATGACCTCATCCAGCTTGATCCGGCTTTCCTGTTTCCCCTCCAGCACGGCCATTACGTTCTGATAGAATTCCCGGATATCGCCGGATACTTTTGGCAACTCTTCCGTATAGATGCTGTCCTCTCTTCTGGGCGCCATGGTTTTGGTCAGGCCCGCAGCGGTAATAACAGGCACCACATCCTTCTCATCCGTACCGTTTGCACGGACAATACGTCCGTTCATGCTCCAATCCTCGATCAGCGCACTGCCGTCCGCGCCAAGCACGTACCATCTGGGAAGCTGGATAAAATTGCTGGTTCCCACTTCCACAAAGATATGAACGCCGTTGGCAAATCCCAGATCCGCACTAAACCCGTCATCCACAAGCTGATTGGTCACATGTGTGACTGTGGCATATACGGTGTTCAGTTTTACGCCGGGATATATAAGCATCGCCTGATCCAGCAGATGAACGCCCCAGTCCAGAACCATTCCTCCGCCATGCTCCTTTTCCTGCCGCCAGTCCCCGGGAATTCCCCTGGAACCGTGTACCCTGGATTCAATCCGAAAAACCTCCCCCAGTTTTCCTTCCTCCAGAATTTTCTTTACGGTCAAAAAGTCCTCATCCCACCGGCGGTTCTGATGAACGGTCAGGAAATTTCCTGTTCTTTCCGCTGCATCCATCATTTCCTGCAGATCCTTGGAGCTGAGTGTCACCGGCTTTTCCGAAACCACGTTTTTCCCTGCTTCCAAAGCTGCTATGGCCACACTTTTATGTACGTCATTAGGAGCGGCGATCAGTACCAGATCCACCTGCGGATCTGCGAGCAGCTCCTCCAGTCCTGAATAAACTTTAACGGAAAGGGTTCCGGCATACTCGCGCCTTTCCTCTTTAATGTCCCAAATACCGGCAACTTCCAGATCTTCCAGATCCTTAATCAGATTGTAATGCCAGCCGGCCATACCGCCGAATCCGACCATTGCTATTTTATGCTTCATAATATTTCCCCTCCGGCCCGTTCTATTATTTAAGCCCAGAACATATTTCCCTTATCTTCGTAAATCAGCACATTCTTCAGGAACTGAATGGCCTTCAGCAGCCCTTCCCTGCCGGACATCAGGCTGTCTTCATGCTCGATGCTGATAGCGTAGTCGTATCCTGCCAGACGCAGCTCTGAAATAATTGCTCTCCAGTACTCTTCCCCATGTCCATATCCCACAGCGCGGAAAATCCAGGAACGGTTCAGCTCATTTCCATAATGTTCCGTATCCAGTACCCCGTTCATCGCGGTATTGATGGAATCCACCTTCGTATCCTTAGCGTGGAAATGATACAAAGCCCCGGCCTTTCCAAGTTCACGGATACATGCACAAGGGTCCATTCCCTGCCAAATCAGATGACTGGGATCAAAATTGGCCCCGATTTCCGGTCCGACAGCTTCCCTGAGACGCAACAAAGTTTTCGTGTTATAAACACAGAAGCCCGGATGCAGCTCCAATGCGATTCTGTGAACCCCATGCTCTCTGGCAAATGCTGCTTTTTCCTTCCAGTACGGGATCAGAACCTCATTCCACTGATATTCCAGAATCTGTGAAAAGTCATCCGGCCATGGGCAGGTCACCCAGTTGGGCACTGCATCCTGAGGACTTCCTCCGGGACATCCTGAAAAAGTATTTACCACCGGTACCCCCAGCTTTTCAGCCAGCAGAATGGCGTTTGTCAGATCGTCGTCAAAAGATTTGGCAATGGCCTTGTCAGGATGCACCATGTTGCCGTGGCTGCTGAGTGCGCTGATTTCCAGGCCATATTTGTTCAGAGTATCCATAAACGCTTTCCGCTTTTCCTCATCTGCCAGCAGCTCTGCCGCATCACAATGAGCCTTACCCGGGAAGCCCCCGCATCCGATTTCCACCATCTGTACCCCGTTTTCGGAGAGAAATTTACATGCGTCATCAAATGACAGGTCTCCCAATGCTACTGTTAAAGTCCCCAATTTCATTTTTTTATTCTCCTTGTATTCCACTTTTATTTATAGGAAAGACTGTCTTTCCTGTCTGTCAGTCTCACGGGAACCGCGATCTGACAAAGACATTATAAAAAAAACAGCAGGGGAATGATAGGATTCCTCTGCTGAAAGCACATATGATTCTGCTGATTTTAATTTTTAATTACTTCTAAAGGCGTGCATCCATAGAACCTCCGGAACATCCTTCCGAAGTTGTTATAGTCTGAAAATCCCACCGCGTCGGCAACCTCCGCCGCGGTATAAAAATCCCCCTTTTTTAACAGATGCATGGCCTTTTTCAGACGTATTTCATTAATATACTGAAGCGGGGGCATCCCCATGCTTTCCTTAAATAAATGGTTGAATCTGTCTTCACTCAGATGGAGCAGATCCGCCAGTTCCCTGTTGCTGATGGATTCCGTATAATGCTGCTCAATATACTGATTTACCGTATTGAGCCGCTCCAGCTTCTTTCTGCGCTTTAAGCTGTCGCTGTTCGAAAGCATTTCCTGTACATAATTGCGCGATAGATAGGTGATTATCTGCAGCAGGCCGCCTTTGCAGGCCAGCTTATAGCCGATGTCCTTTTTCTCATTTTCTTCATAGATCCGGTGCATGATCCGCCCAATTTCCGCATCTTTCTTGATCCAGGGCTGAAAAAGGATATTCTTGTCCGCCAGTTCCTCCGACAATGCTTCCATTTCAAAGATCATTACAAGAACCTCCACCGGACTTCCGTAACAGTAGCCGGCATGGATCACATTGCTGTTGGCTATGACCAGATCTCCTTTTTCTCCCGGAATTTCCTGCTGATCCAAAAGGAATTTTGTCCTGCCTGAGACCACATAATGCAGCTCGATATGCTCATGCCAGTGAGGTGAAAAATACCATCTCTTTTCATGAACCCGGTTGATATGCAGCTGAATGGGAAACTCCTTGTCATTCAGGATCTTTTTCTCATAAAACTTTAATTCCTTTTCCATCTCTGTGCCCCCTGGTACCATCCTCCCATAGTATAAGAAGCTGTCCCCGATAAAAGTATGTTTTTGCCATTATAGCATATAATTCTGCTGTTTTTAAGAGGGGATGTTAATTTCCGGATATGCTGATGTTCAGCCGCTGCTGACTGTAATGCAGCCCGTCTGAAGCGGAAATATTTATTTTATTTCCCTATTTTTTTCAAAATTACAATACCATATATCCCCAGCATAAGATATACGATAAGACTGGCAATAAATGCGAGCGGCGGATATTCGCTTTGTAAATCAGTCCAACAAAAACTCAAACTCCCGAAATATCAAACTATCCTTAAAATCAAAGATGTCCAGGGAACGATCTCCTTTATCATTAATAAGATAGGCTATTACTCTTGTATTATCGGCTGATATCTCCATAAAATTACAGGTAAAACGGACATCTGTGTTTTCATAAGCTTTGGTGATATATGCAAGGTACTCTTCTGTGCCATGGATTGTCTTTGCTTCAGCAGAGTATAACTGCCAGGTGATTTCGGGATGAAGAAATGTTTTATATATTTCCCAATCACGCGTATTTTCGGCTGTAAAAAATGCGGTTAACGTCTCTTGAATTTGCACGATCTTCCCTTCTCTTTTACTGATTGGCAGTTGAAGTGCTATTAATTATTGCCTTAAGCGTATCATCAGAGCATAAACATACTTCCTGCCTAATCTCGATAGGTTTCTTCTGGTTGATTTCATATAACTCCTGAATCATATCCGGAATTCCATCACGAAACTGTATCAGACAGTCTGCATGATATCCATGCCATGCATAAGCGATTGGCTGGGGTCTGAATTCTGAGAAGAAACATAATACTGCTGCCTTACACCTCATTATAGAATCTTCTTCGATTTTCCCTTTGTTGATACGCATCATCAGATCGTATTCCTGTCCGGCAGGAATATCTGCATAAGCGTATCCATGGAGAAAATACAGACAATTTTCAGCATTCCGGCATTTGCGGAAATTATCCACCAATTGAGGATCCACATGATATTGCATACTGTTTTCTTCTATTTCAGGAATCAATACGTTACGAGAAAATTCCGGGTGGAATCGTGCCCAAAGAATCAGTTTGCGGTCCTGGATTCTTGAATCTTCATGAGCTAACATTTGTTCACCTCTTACAGTCAATATGACTTTTCATCAAAGGCTCATCCGTTCTGGTTTTCACTTCATTCCGTTTCCTGATGAGCTGGAATTAATTACTTTTATCTTCTCCCCGAATTTTCATGTTTTTCCGTTCTTCCAGTTCTTCAATCTGCTTCATTAAACAATCTGAAAATGTTCCCTCAACAGGTACTGCTTCACCTGTTGTATAATAATCAAGAAGGACAATGTTATTATCTTTGTCAAAACAAAATATCTCATCGCCATTTCCGACTATGGATAAAAATGGTATATAGTCTGTAAAGCCGTCATCATGCAACTCTTTAGTTTTTTTACGAATGTCCAGAAAATCCGGTATTTCATCAGCGATTCCATAAACAATGATTCCACGGCAGAAGGACCAGAAGGGTCCTATGTCATACTGTTTAGCCCGCGGCCATATTTCTTCCCGAACCTCCATGTAAAGACCGCCTAACGGAGACATGGTAAATTCCCTGAATTCTGCGGGAAGCTTTATTTTATATTGGCTTTCAAAATCTTTCACATCTTTTTCAGACGGCTCATTTCCCATGCAGGCTACGACTTGATAGGTCTGTTTGTCGTAGCTGTGAAAATAATCATAAACTTCTTTTAATGCCATGGCTGTACCTCCCTTTATAAATTACACTAAAATCCTCCTTCATTATAAGCCCGTGTAATTACATATGATGGTTCATAAAATGCACTGGCATTATAATTATCAATCACTTCACAAATTGGATTATTATAGACCCGCAAAATTGCTTCTGCATAATTTTCATCCGGTAACATCGTATCAACTATTAAACGGGTATAAACCTTTCCCATCTGTGTCTCACTCGGAATATGAACATCCAAATCAGGATTGACATTTAAAATATCAAAGTCCCCCTCTTTTAAATGATATTCTTCAATCCACTCACTTTCGATCTTGAGCGGATTTTCACTGTGTAATACATTTGCCATACTTAATACTCGCATCAATTCCTTTTTTCCAATATGATTTACCACATATCGATTACGCTGATGCAGTTTTCTGGATACCCGTTCTATCATAAAACATATAAAATACAAATCATTTTCTGTTACTTGTTCTTCTGGAAAAAAAACATTATTCATAACGAATAACTCCTTTCAAAAGTCAATGTATCCAATGCCGCTTCTGTACAAAAAACAATCTGGTGTGTCGGATATTTGAACTTAACTAATACCCCAAAAGCCTCTCGTGATATATTTCCCTTCATAAAATCTTCTACATAATCCCATATGGTATCATCTGCCATAGGCCCCTCTACAATATCAAAGTCATGCTCTGCCCCTCTTCGGCAATCCACCACAAAGTCTAACCATTCATCTGACATATCTTCATATTTCTTGATTCTGACTTTATCATTTCTGCAATAGGAATAGATATTTACTATGTGATAATTTCTCTTCGTGATTGCCCATCGTTTCGCTTGCTTTTCAATATTTGTACAGTAAAACCCATATCCAAAATCTTTATAAAAACCATTGGTAACAATCTTAGGCCTTTGTACTATAACATTACTTCCATGATACAATTCCATCTCTATTCCTCCCATACAGATTCACCCTAAAGCATATCTGCAAATATTTACTAATTCTTATTTTAACCAATATATTTTTGTTTTTACACTTCACACCACTGCAGGGTTTAAATAAAAAAAACCTGGATTTATCCAGGGACGAACTTAATTTAATCCACGAAGCCACATAGCGTACAGGCTTCATCTCTTGCCGGAGAATATACTTATTATTGACGATTATATTTCAATCCACGAAGCCACATAGGCTTCGACAAGAAAGTCCCTATAATTCCCCGTCCATTGCAGAATTTCAATCCACGAAGCCGTATAGGCTTCGACGTTCTCTGACCATAGAAAGGGATAATTTTATTTAATTTCAATCTACGAAGCCGCAAAGGCTTCGACGGGTAAAAGTTCTGGGAAACAACAAGGATACCCTGATTTCAATCCACGAAGCCACAAGGGCTTCGACCTGGCACACTCTTTATGCCCAACTGCCCCATGGATTTCAATCCACGAAGCCACAAGGGCTTCGACAACACCATGCAGTTTAGACGTATGATTGTAAAGGATTTCAATCCACGAAGCCACAAGGGCTTCGACCTTAATTAATCGGCAATATGTCAATAAAAGATGCATTTCAATCCACGAAGCCACAAGGGCTTCGACCCGGATGGTAATAAAAAAGCCTGCGTCCGGATGATTTCAATCCACGAAGCCACAAGGGCTTCGACCAAATAGGCAGTCGATAATGGCATCCATGAAGAGAATTTCAATCCACGAAGCCACAAGGGCTTCGACCTGCAATCCCATAAGCATAATCTGATCATTTATAATTTCAATCCACGAAGCCACAAGGGCTTCGACAATGGCAAGGGACAGAATTGACGAGCTGTTCGGTATTTCAATCCACGAAGCCACAAGGGCTTCGACCTTGCTGGCGCAGGTCGTTTCCCTTCCTTTATTTATTTCAATCCACGAAGCCACAAGGGCTTCGACGCTGTTTTTATTACTCCATTCATCATCTAACCTCCATTTCAATCCACGAAGCCACAAGGGCTTCGACGTATAGTAGGGTGTTTCTGGGTCCCCGATCCTGCATTTCAATCCACGAAGCCACAAGGGCTTCGACGTAGATGTAAGAGACAAAGGAGGTGATTCAAGTATTTCAATCCACGAAGCCACAAGGGCTTCGACCTGCCTTCCTGTATGGTTTCGCCTATGACATACTATTTCAATCCACGAAGCCACAAGGGCTTCGACCCCGGTCATCATCCGAAACTTCACCCCAATCACCGATTTCAATCCACGAAGCCACAAGGGCTTCGACATATACTTGTCTATGTATTCGTCAAATAGACCGATTTCAATCCACGAAGCCACAAGGGCTTCGACGCGATTGCTGGAATGTTCGGTAACTTGCAAACAATTTCAATCCACGAAGCCACAAGGGCTTCGACAGGTTTACCGTATATTTTTTATGATGATTCAGACATTTCAATCCACGAAGCCACAAGGGCTTCGACCGGAGGTTGGTGTTATTGCAATCCAAAATATATATTTCAATCCACGAAGCCACAAGGGCTTCGACCTCTCGGATGATTGTTGTTCCCTAACTGCGCTTTGATTTCAATCCACGAAGCCACAAGGGCTTCGACGAAATAATCGCCATCATTGCGGACGAGGAATTCTTATTTCAATCCACGAAGCCACAAGGGCTTCGACCGTTGATTAAATCTATGCGCTTCGCAGTAACAGATTTCAATCCACGAAGCCACAAGGGCTTCGACGTACGCTGGTAACAGCATCTGCTTTTGGAGTAATATTTCAATCCACGAAGCCACAAGGGCTTCGACGCATGGTATTGGTATCAGGTGCTTGCTCAAGGAATTTCAATCCACGAAGCCACAAGGGCTTCGACGAGAGTAAATAGGTATCCTCAAAATGGGAGTTGATTTCAATCCACGAAGCCACAAGGGCTTCGACGCCTTTTATGATTATTTCGTCTTCTGTTCCACCAATTTCAATCCACGAAGCCACAAGGGCTTCGACCAATCAGGATGATAAAGCTTTGCGTAATAGCGTATTTCAATCCACGAAGCCACAAGGGCTTCGACGTATCATCATCTACAGTTGTCTCAAAGTCGCACATTTCAATCCACGAAGCCACAAGGGCTTCGACATGGAGCCGCGAGTAATTTTCTTAGGAATTTTAGATTTCAATCCACGAAGCCGTATAGGCTTCGACTACGTAGACCAGCAAGACACGTTTTACTGGAATATTTCAATCCACGAAGCCGTATAGGCTTCGACGGTTTCAAGCGCAAGTTTAAAATTGCTGGAACATATATTTCAATCCACGAAGCCGTATAGGCTTCGACAGCAAAAATATCCAAAAAACAATCTCATAACACAAACTTAATTATATACTTATTATATTTTCCACCTCATAATATCTTTATATAAATTATTTTCAATCTCTTCCCCATTAAAACAACTCTTTTTCAGGTGCGAATCTCTCGGGAATTTCATGTGCACTTCCTATTCGCACTAACAATAACTCTGTTCGCAAATTTCATAATTAAACAAGTACTTTTACTCAATAAAACTCTAATCATGCTAACAATAAACTATTATATGACTATAAAATTTATTGTTCTTATTCCTTATGCTATAACAACAAAACAGTAATGTAAAGTTTTATTCTATGAATCAAAGTATAGCATAAATAATTTAAAATGATAAGTAACTTTCTTCACTAATCCCCAAATTACCCAAAGTTCATTTATACATTCATGGAGATCCTATTCGTAAGAATTTATTTTACTTTATCATTAAAAATATTACTTCAAAATGTAATTCATATTTATATATCAAGCCTCCTTCATTCAGTAAATCTCCATCTACTTCCACCTAAAACCTTTTATAATATCTACATCCTGCCATAATAACTTATCCATGAAAATTATGATTAATAATGGTAATCTTTCTAATATATTTTCTATCCGTGACAAAACAAGACAGACTGGTAACGTCATTTGCTTAAGTATTCATAATATATTTATCGTGTTCCCTATCTCAAATCATACTCTTCTCTATGAATTCCCCATCGTATTGCCTACAAAAAATGTTATGGCAATATACTTATGAGATTTACATAAATACCCTAATCGCAATAATATATTTCCTCTCAAAACACCACCTGCAAGGTGGTGACCGGGAACAGCATAGTAAGACAATTGCTCTTGTGATTTCAATCCATACCACCCGCAAGGTGGTGACGAAGGATCCCCGGGGGACCATTATTGCCAAGCTATTTCAATCCACACCACCCGCAAGGTGGTGATAATCCGTGGAAGTGGAAATGTTGTCCATCTGCATATTTCAATCCACACCACCCGCAAGGTGGTGACCATTAATCTTCCCGTCATCATCGCAGGATGTGGATTTCAATCCACACCACCCGCAAGGTGGTGACTGAAATATAGAGAGGAAAATACGCCGGCTCTTCCATTTCAATCCACACCACCCGCAAGGTGGTGACGAGAATTGCGATTACTGCGAGCGTGGTTATTATATTTCAATCCACACCACCCGCAAGGTGGTGACATGGATGAAGTTTTAAAAACCGAGCTGATACGGATTTCAATCCACACCACCCGCAAGGTGGTGACTATGACATGGCCAGTAGTGGACATTTGTTTATTATTTCAATCCACACCACCCGCAAGGTGGTGACCCCGTTCCAGCATACAATGGTACAGCCCTGAAATTTCAATCCACACCACCCGCAAGGTGGTGACCTGTTTCTGTTTTTATCACGGTAACGCTTTGTGATTTCAATCCACACCACCCGCAAGGTGGTGACAACCCGGACAGGGGCGGGAATTGTATTAACTGCATTTCAATCCACACCACCCGCAAGGTGGTGACCCATCTGTTATTGCAAACACAATGTCGGCTTTGCATTTCAATCCACACCACCCGCAAGGTGGTGACGGGCATGAGTTGGACTGGGACGATACGATCCGGGATATTTCAATCCACACCACCCGCAAGGTGGTGACGCTTCCGGCGGCGGGCTGATTCAAAGCGGGATAATTTCAATCCACACCACCCGCAAGGTGGTGACCAAGGAGACAGGGAGGGTCTGGGAGTGACAGAAATTTCAATCCACACCACCCGCAAGGTGGTGACATTTCAGAATCTGTTATTGAAGCGTTTCTTATTATTTCAATCCACACCACCCGCAAGGTGGTGACTCATGAGTTAGCATCTGCTCAACACCGGTATACATTTCAATCCACACCACCCGCAAGGTGGTGACGCATTATTTTTTCCGACCTTCCCCTAAATTTCATATTTCAATCCACACCACCCGCAAGGTGGTGACGGCATCTCTGCCGAATATATCCTTTCCGTCCTTAATTTCAATCCACACCACCCGCAAGGTGGTGACACAGGTGCCGGAGGTCGTGGTAAAATAATCTTGTTATTTCAATCCACACCACCCGCAAGGTGGTGACAGCGTGCCGCAGGAATGGTTGGGAAAAGATTTTATAATTTCAATCCACACCACCCGCAAGGTGGTGACACAGATACTTGGGGACACCTCCATGCTCCTGATATTTCAATCCACACCACCCGCAAGGTGGTGACGCTTTTGTTGCTGGTAGCCAGCTCTTCCATGTAAATTTCAATCCACACCACCCGCAAGGTGGTGACATAGATGTAATTTCATCGGCTGAGGCTATAAATATTTCAATCCACACCACCCGCAAGGTGGTGACGGCCTGTGTTGCTGCAGCATCCAAAAGGATTCCTATTTCAATCCACACCACCCGCAAGGTGGTGACACAACCCCATTTTCCCATCGGGATATATCTTTTTGAATTTCAATCCACACCACCCGCAAGGTGGTGACAAATCAGGTATTCCCCTTGTAATGAGGGGGAATATATTTCAATCCACACCACCCGCAAGGTGGTGACGCAATAGCATCGTAATCAACTGCACCTTGGTAAATTTCAATCCACACCACCCGCAAGGTGGTGACGGAAACGTGAAGGAAAGGAGGTGGGAACTAATATATTTCAATCCACACCACCCGCAAGGTGGTGACAGACCTTGAATCTTATCACATGACATAATACTGATTTCAATCCACACCACCCGCAAGGTGGTGACTAAGCTTAGCAAACTATCGATAGTATTTCGTAAATTTCAATCCACACCACCCGCAAGGTGGTGACATCGCAGGCTTTCCGGTCAGGTCTGCATAGTCCCCATTTCAATCCACACCACCCGCAAGGTGGTGACCAATGGCCCAATAACCGCGCTCCTGATATGCTATTTCAATCCACACCACCCGCAAGGTGGTGACTAAGGGGGCAAATATATTTATGCCATACATACATGATTTCAATCCACACCACCCGCAAGGTGGTGACACGGACACTTTGCTGATGGAACAGTTAGCATAACAATTTCAATCCACACCACCCGCAAGGTGGTGACAGTATTATGATAAGCAATACTCCAAATTAACACAATTTCAATCCACACCACCCGCAAGGTGGTGACGCTATGCACAGTCAAAAACTCACAATGAGGTGAATTTCAATCCACACCACCCGCAAGGTGGTGACTTCTGCTACATATGGAGGCTATTTTGTCAAAACCGATTTCAATCCACACCACCCGCAAGGTGGTGACCATTTGCCATAAACCAGAGCCTGTGGGACGAATGGATTTCAATCCACACCACCCGCAAGGTGGTGACCATTATCAGGCCGCGGGATTGCCGTAACAAGCGAATTTCAATCCACACCACCCGCAAGGTGGTGACTGCGGATATGGCGTTAATTGTTACTGCCGCAGAATTTCAATCCACACCACCCGCAAGGTGGTGACAGATTATAGAGTTCCACTCCACAACCGATTATAATTTCAATCCACACCACCCGCAAGGTGGTGACTAATTCCGGCGTATTCAGCTGTATCCCATAAGGATTTCAATCCACACCACCCGCAAGGTGGTGACACCGTGAAGGATATCATTACAAAGGGATTACAGATTTCAATCCACACCACCCGCAAGGTGGTGACATCCTTCCTGGCCTTCTTGCCTAAAGTTCAATTTTATTTCAATCCACACCACCCGCAAGGTGGTGACATTTGTCTTGTATCTGTGCGACCGCGACCTCATGATTTCAATCCACACCACCCGCAAGGTGGTGACGATAACGACGGCAGCGTCACGGCGGCGCACATCCTATTTCAATCCACACCACCCGCAAGGTGGTGACTCTTTCTCATGTTCTGCTGCTCCTTCCATTTCTATTTCAATCCACACCACCCGCAAGGTGGTGACCCTATGCGGGTGCTGTTATGTGTGGGGTTAAAATTTCAATCCACACCACCCGCAAGGTGGTGACTACTTTCCATAAAGCAGGTTAATATTGTTATCCATTTCAATCCACACCACCCGCAAGGTGGTGACGATGTTGATTTTGATTATGTAGAAGAAACCGACACTATTTCAATCCACACCACCCGCAAGGTGGTGACGCTGTTAAGATCCCTGCGGATATTATCTACATAGATTTCAATCCACACCACCCGCAAGGTGGTGACTGGTTCGTTGGGTTCCTGGCGAATAAGTACGATATTTCAATCCACACCACCCGCAAGGTGGTGACTTTTGACGAAAGCATTTTATCATTCCATCAAAACATTTCAATCCACACCACCCGCAAGGTGGTGACCCTCCTTTACCGCTATACTCTATTATATCACATTTCAATTTCAATCCACACCACCCGCAAGGTGGTGACATAAATGTTAACGGTATTACACCTTACATAGTTATTTCAATCCACACCACCCGCAAGGTGGTGACCCTGTTCAGTACCTAGATTCTACAAAATATAATAATTTCAATCCACACCACCCGCAAGGTGGTGACCGCTACACTTGCCAACACTGCTTTGACAAATGCATTTCAATCCACACCACCCGCAAGGTGGTGACTACAATTGCTACCAATAGTTAGCCGAGTGTTTCCAATTTCAATCCACACCACCCGCAAGGTGGTGACTGACGTTAAATAGTCAATTAAAGCAAAAGCAAGTATTTCAATCCACACCACCCGCAAGGTGGTGACTAGATACCTATTCATTTGTTCGCAAACTTGAAACATTTCAATCCACACCACCCGCAAGGTGGTGACTTTGCTGTTGTTTCGTCCGTTGGTTCGTCTGCATATTTCAATCCACACCACCCGCAAGGTGGTGACAAAACCCCGAAGCTCTTGCTAAACAAAACGCTGAGATTTCAATCCACACCACCCGCAAGGTGGTGACTTAGATTCCTCCGGTATTCTTTTGCCATTGTTAAATTTCAATCCACACCACCCGCAAGGTGGTGACTCTGGTCAGGCTAATACAAATTCTACAGCTGCTGTATTTCAATCCACACCACCCGCAAGGTGGTGACATCAAAAGCAATTGCTGTCATGTACAATTTCTGATTTCAATCCACACCACCCGCAAGGTGGTGACTGTTACGGCAGTAGTTGCGTTACCGTCCTGTTCATATTTCAATCCACACCACCCGCAAGGTGGTGACGAACTATGGCCTTTATTTAAGGCTATGGGATGGACAATTTCAATCCACACCACCCGCAAGGTGGTGACTCTGACCGTGAGGGATATGGCTCGGGAGAAACAATTTCAATCCACACCACCCGCAAGGTGGTGACTTCCACCGCAGACCTTGTAAATTCTGGTGGAACAATTTCAATCCACACCACCCGCAAGGTGGTGACCATTCATACGTGTACTGGAAGATGTATTTCCGAATTTCAATCCACACCACCCGCAAGGTGGTGACCCGATTCTTGAATTGGCTTCATCCATTTTATTGATTTCAATCCACACCACCCGCAAGGTGGTGACCTATCATGTGTGTTCACCTCCTTTGTGTTGGACTATTTCAATCCACACCACCCGCAAGGTGGTGACCGAATTGATAATCCGACAACGGGATTGCGTGACATTTCAATCCACACCACCCGCAAGGTGGTGACTCTGCTTCATATTCGTCTGCTGGCTCGTCTGGAATATTTCAATCCACACCACCCGCAAGGTGGTGACGTCCTATTCCTCGTCATAAAATTCGTTTTCCATATTTCAATCCACACCACCCGCAAGGTGGTGACACTATGGCCTTTATTTAAGGCTATGGGATGGACAATTTCAATCCACACCACCCGCAAGGTGGTGACTGCAGACAGTAATGGAATACCAGCGATTCTGTCCTATTTCAATCCACACCACCCGCAAGGTGGTGACGAAGAAACCTTCTTTATTGTGTCAGCATTATTTAGATTTCAATCCACACCACCCGCAAGGTGGTGACCGTACAGGCTTTAGCATACGCGTTCCATATGGATATTTCAATCCACACCACCCGCAAGGTGGTGACGAAGAATTAGACAAACTTCGGCTGGAAGTGGACGATTTCAATCCACACCACCCGCAAGGTGGTGACTCTATTAATGTCCGTCCTGTGCAGACAGTAATGATTTCAATCCACACCACCCGCAAGGTGGTGACAAAGCTGGAATTTTGATTAAGCCTTAATAACGTAAATTTCAATCCACACCACCCGCAAGGTGGTGACATTGCGGCTGTGAATGGAATCCTTGATTATAAAGATTTCAATCCACACCACCCGCAAGGTGGTGACCAAAAAATCCTCAAAAATTGTTCGTTTTGCTGAATTTCAATCCACACCACCCGCAAGGTGGTGACAAAAATCACAGGAAAGAAACTTGGGGATACAAAATTTCAATCCACACCACCCGCAAGGTGGTGACAGAGGACACAGACCCGTGGGCAATGCTGAAAACAATTTCAATCCACACCACCCGCAAGGTGGTGACCAAAGCGCGGTATGATTCCGTACGGTTACACAATTATTTCAATCCACACCACCCGCAAGGTGGTGACAAAACCCATAGCACTAGAAAATATTCCCTGTTTTGATTTCAATCCACACCACCCGCAAGGTGGTGACCGTGCCAATTTTTGAGCGTAATATTCGATGATTGATTTCAATCCACACCACCCGCAAGGTGGTGACAGCAATTTTGCACAAAAACCACTCTTAATTCCTATTCATCTTCACCAACAATCTGCCCCCAATTCACTTTACATCTTACATTCTTCCACATCAAAAAGCAATCCCAAGAAATATCTCATCAAAATTCCGGTGCGAATCCCCCGGGGATTTCATGTGCGCTTCAGGTTCGCACTAAAAGATCAGAGGCTCTTTCACATTAATCCCCTTATTCACTCCAACATGTTCAACCCGTGCCTTATTCTGATTCCCCAAATAATAAAATCTGAGGCTATCCACATTTTCATCAATCAATTCCGTTAATGCAGCTTTCAGCATTAAACACTGTCCGGGATCCAGAACACACTCGAATACAGAATTCTGTACTCTTGTTCCATAATTCACACATTGCTTTGCAACTTTTCTTAACCGGGACTTACCCGCGGCAGTTTCCGTATTCACATCATAAGTAATTAATACCAGCATGACAGCCTCCTATTTCCAGAAAAAAGGTGGATATTCATCAAGATCACCTCTCAGATATCTTGCAAGCAGCATAGCCTGTACAAAGGGAATCATACCCCATTCTACTTTTTCCCCCAGAAAAGGATGCGTAATTACCTCTTTCTTTTTGTTTTGCCATTCTGTCAACAGATCTTTTCTGGAACTGTCGCTTAACAGCACCGCTCCATCCTCTTTTTTAGTAAAATCCTTTGCTGTAACCATCTTTTTGTTAATAAGGGTTAAAACAAAACGATCTGCCAGCACCGGCCTGAGTTCTTCAATTAAATCCAAAGCTAACGATACTCTTCCCGGCCTGTCCGTATGCATAAAACCTACATACGGATCCAGGCCTACTGTTTCCAATGCAGACGCAACCATATTCGTAAGCAAGGTATAAACAAAGGAAAGCATTGCATTAACATTATCGAGAGGAGGCCTTTTATTTCTGCCGGAAAACACGAAATCCTTTTTCTGCTGCAGAATCAGCTGATTAAAAACTCCGAAGTACACACTGGCCGCTTCCCCTTCAAAACCTCTCAACTGTGCCGCATCACCGCACACTTCTATATTACTTAATGATCTCTGTAAAAAATCCGATGCCTGCTTTACTTTGTCCACATCTATCTGCATACTGTGATCCCGAACCGCACGTTCCAGAACCCAACGGGAATTATAAACCTTGCCAAGTATGCAGTTTCTTGCTATCCCCAGGGCTGTTCCTGCATCCGCCGAAACCTCGTACTGCTTTTTCCTCAATAGAACATTTCCCCGGACGCCGCCTGTCACCCTTGCCAGGAATTTACCCTGAGGGCTGAGAAAGCATAGGGAAATATTCCTGCTTGCACAGCCGCCCATCAGAGAAGGGCTGGCTCCTCTGTAACCAAAGGAAACAATCGCTTCCAGGTTATGCAGCGGAATCCGCCCTATCTCCTGATCGTTATCAAGGATCACCACATTTTCTCCATCCAGTGAAAGATAACTGTCAGGAGAAGTAATATATAAGGTATTTAAAAGCTTTTTCATTGGCAATCCTCCGTTATTGCGGCATGAATATACTCTTTCACATTCGGCGTTTTTCCCAGTTTAGGCAGGCAGATGTCTTTAAGTGAACAGGCATTGCAGCTTTTAGACCATTTTACCTTTGGTGTATATCTTTTATCATAGAGCTGACGCATCTGGCAGAAGCAGTCTTTTACTTTTTCTCTAAGCTCATCTGTGAAAAGAATATTTTCCCTGCGTCTGGTCTCACCATAAAATATGGCACCTTCCTTTACTTCGGCGGAGAACATTTCTTCCAGGCACAGTGCTTGTGCTGTCAGCTGCAGGATATCGGCATTGCCGGCTTTTGGGCTGCCTTTTTTATATTCCACCGGATATACCTGATATAAACCGCGATGCCCGTGAAGAGATATTCCATCCGGCACCTTTCTGAACTCCACAATATCACATTCACCACTGACTCCCATACTCCGGGAAACCACCGGCATCGCTCTGCTTATAATTATATCTTTCCGCTTTTCGTTAAAATAAGGATCATGAGCATTCTTATGAAGCAGTTCCCCTGCTGTTGTATGCTCATTTTCTGCCCATTGCTGCTCAATATGTATCAGCGCCCATTGTCTTTGGCAAAAAACAAAGTGCTGGATTCCTGACAGCATCAGGTAATCTTCTTCTTTTATTTCCATCATATTTTTCTCGATATCTCCACCGAATCCGGAACCAGCTCTTCATGTATGGCAACAGAATAATCTTTATACTGCCTCGGATAAATCACATCCTCATTTTTCTTGACCTCAACCGCATCAAACAGTTTATATGCGGGGCAGTCCCCCAACTCTTTACTGTGTTTGAAAACAATTAATTCCCTCACAGCCATCTTTCCTCTGGCCGCCGAATGATCAATTTCAAACATATTAATAATGGATTCCCAAAGCAGTTCCAAATCCTCTTCTGAAAATCCGGTTACTTTGCGGGCAAGGTTGGCAGAAATATATCCTTCTGCACGATAGAGGGCATATGGAACAATATTTTTTCTTCCCATTTCCGTGCTTTTATTTTCAGCATCTTTTTCCGTGGTAATCGCTACACGGGTAATCGTTACTTCCTGGCTTATGATCGGATCAATACTCCGGGCAAATCCCAACTGTACCGGGCCGCGTACCTGTCCGCAGTTTAACGCAGCTTTTACAAATGTGGTCATAACTGCACCAAAGGTTCTGATATCAAAGAAATTTTCGCACATGAAATCACGGATTTTTCTGTCCACATCGGGATCTTTTTTCTTCAGCTCCTTAATATCCTTTTCATTCGTATTCAGATATTCATAGGCCGTATTATCGCTGCGGTTTAACGGCACATCTTCCTTAATATAAATTTTATAGCCTTCGCTGTCTTCCTTTACTGTCTCCACATAATTTCGGATCTTCCTTTTCAGGCAGACATCCGTTACAATTCCATAGCCGCTTTCCGGATCAATTCTGGGCAGGTTGCCGGCATCCGGATCCCCGTTGGGATTTCCATTCTCCACATCAAATAATATGACAAATTCATACCTGTTTTTTATTGCTTCTCCCATGTTACTGCTCCTCCTTATCCTTTTTTTCGTATCTTTTTTGTGTCTGGTGATAGTAGCCCAGAATAAACATTCCCTGCTCATCCAGCGTCAGTCTCCTCGGATAAGCTGCATTCATATCTTCCGATGCTGTAATTTTATCCTGAAGCCCGCCTAATAATTTTTCGTAATAGATTTCTTTCCCCCTGTTATTCAACTTTCTGATATGGCTGTTTTTAAGTTTAAGCAATACGGGAAAAATAGAAGCGGGTGTGGCACAGGCAGAATTGAAATATCTGTCCTTAATCGTAGCGTTGATACCCGGATTGGCATCCTCCTGAATCGCCTCCAGTACCGCAAACATCCTTCCCAGGGTGTAGGCGGTATTTTTACTATCCTCATTAAGGGCCATGGTGATCTCCTCCTTATCACAAGTCGTATTTCTCAGAAGAAAGGCCTTGATAATAGCGGCTCTTCCCCGTGTTATTTTATAAATACCAATGCTGCTGTCATCCTGTTCCGAACGGATTCTCCCCATAACGGACTGGAATAAAGAATCCGGATATCTGTCTCCTGAAATAATCGCCCGATAAACAGCGCCTGCCATATTGGGAACCGGCTTTTTATCCCTTGACTTTTTATTTACCGTTTCCATCAGCATACGCCAGACTCCTAAATATTTGATTCCGTCCGTCTGAGGCCGGATTATGTCCATCCTGTCATAATGCGCCTTCAGATTCTTCAGAATATTTCCAAAACTGTCCTGATAAAAGAAGCGTACAGCTATTCTTGCGGCATTCGGCGCGAGTCCTAAAATATAAAATTTCTGAGACAGGGATAAATTTTCCGCAACACCGGATATATTAACTGCCTTTCCTGATTCCAGGTTTTTAAAAACACCATCCACAATTTCACAATTATCCATCGTCGGTTCCGACATGCTCAAAAAGATATCCTGATAGGCTTCTTCTCCATCCTCAGACCAATAAACTATGGTAGTATCACCTATCATAGAAACATGCCGCCTGTCCGCCAGCAGATGATTCAATGCAGTAGTATAAGCATAAACCGCATAATTTCCCACCGGAGCGTTATAACTCTGCTCCTTCCCGTAAGATTCAAATGCAGGTGCATTAAAGGATACCAGAGCCGCACCGCTGGACTGTGCTCCCTGTACACCTTTAATATTTCCATGGATCCGGGCGATTTCTGTCTTTTTCCCGGTCACCAGACAGGTACCTGTTATTCCTTCCTCTAAATTCTGACGGTAATTCTCCCATGCCTCCACCACCGCTGTATCTGTATGTACATACTCATCTTCTACCCAGAAAACCAGGTTAGCACCGGCGGTAATCTCGTCCAGGACATCTGAAACCAAACAATTCTCTTCCGCCTTATCCGGATCCCAGTTTTCAAAATACCGCTTAACCGCCTCAGCCGCAGGACAATCTGTTTCCCGCAGTATTTCCAAATGTTTCTCCTTTGCACATAGAAAACATTCTCTGGAGCGTTCCGGTTTTCCTTTATTATCAATTCCCAGAAAATAACTGGAATTATCGCATAAAAAATTAGCGGTTACTCCGGAAGAACGGGTGAGCATCTGAGGAACTTTGAGTTTCTGCGGTTCCCAGACCGTTTTCTTTCCCTTCGAAACCTCGTTTTTTAAGGAAATAATCCGTTTTAAATCTCCATTCGGGGACAGCTCCAGCGCAAAGGATACCCGTGCAATGCACCAGCCCGGCCGGGTAATTTCACCTTTTTGCTCCAGCGCCTCATAGTACTGCACCAGTGACTGCAGGATCATCGAACCACCTCACAATCCCTCACATCCAAAACTCCGTTTTCCAATTTAGCCCTGAAAAACATGGGCTGTATATCGTCCGGATTGGAGTAATCAAAATCATACAGCATATATCCCAAATCCTTCACCTCTCCCGGATAGGCCGTATCAATCTCATCCTCATCGAACAGAGCAAAATTGGCGGGGAACTCCCTGCATCCAAAATAAGGCATGTGATAGCACTCCCCCTTCCTCAGCCGACGCATGATAATATCCTTGAATTTTCCCGGATTATCTCCGGCAGCGGCACGCTCTGTCATTTCAAAATGAGCTTCTATCACATATTCAACCTCTCTCAGCAGAATTGCCGCTCTTTGCACAATCTCCTCCTTGCTGCTGATGTAAAGCGGCTTTTCGCCTCCGTTCATAACTATCAGGACATTACTTGCAAGAACCTTGCTTTTCACCTCGTTTCTGCGGACACTTGTAAAACGGATCGGCTTTCTGACATAGATTTTATCAACCTCCCAGCGCATTCCCGGATGCCAGTATATTGCTTCCAGAATCCCTCTGGCTGCTGAAGGTGTCATCACATCGTAGCTGCACCGCTCTACCTTCATTTCCGGACGTGAAAAGAGTGCCAGTTCTCCCCACACCCGCACTTTTACTCCATGGCTCATGTATTTCCTCCTCCCTTTATCACGGTCAACTGTATTTCAGAATATGACTGCATCTCCTCTTTCCACCTCTATCTGCAGTCCCATTTCTTCCGTATACTGTTCCTTATTTCTCAGTATAAAAAACCCAAGTTCCAGAGCTTCCAATCTCCCTGCCCCGTTCAATTTCTCAAAATCCTCTTCATACACGTTTACACAATATTGCCCTATGTCTCTGATAAGCTGACGGGAACATTCCCCTCTTCTGAGCTGCTTCACCAGAATTTCCGCTTCCGGATCCCGGTCTATCAAAATTGTCCTGGTATTATTTTCAATCAGCCTGAACTGTTCGGCTACTGCAGCAAAAGGAAACAGGAACGATTTTCCACCCGCTTCCATTTGTTCTATAATTTTTTTGGAATCCAGGCTCTCTCCCCTGAAATAATACAGACGATTAAAGTAATCTGCAATTGCTTCCAAAGAAGCAATATCTTCCTGTTTCTCCGCAACCTGCTGTGCCACAGAAACCGGAAGCCTTAATGACTGAGGAATATGAACCTCTTCTGCATTTTCCAGAGTAAAAATGGTTGTCACACAGGCTTCTTTCGCTCTCTTTCCCTCTCTGTTGCATCTTCCTGCTGCCTGTATCATAGAATCCACTCCGGCCATTTCCCGAAATACGGTCGGAAAATCAAAGTCCACTCCGGCTTCTACAAGGCTTGTAGCTATAAGTCTGCAGGGAAGTCCCATTTTCAACCTGTTTCTAATCTCAGCCAATACCTTTTTACGATGCCTGGGATACATAAATGTCGACAGATGATAGGTCCCCTCCAACTCCTTAATTTCATTAAATATCTGCTGAACTTTTTTTCTGCTGTTAAGAATACAAAGTACCTGTACTTGTTCTTTTAACTGATTTACCAGAAATTCTTCTGTTATTTCTCCTGCATTTCTGAAAACCGTCCGTCTGAAAAAAGCATATTGCTCCTGTATTTCAGGGCATATCTCCATCGCTTCCAGCTGGGGAGGGAAAAAAGATTGCAGGGAGGGCTGAGTTGCAGTACAAAGCACGGCCGTACTGTGATAATTGTATACCAGCTCACTGATTGCCTGAATACATGGTTTTAAATAATTTACGGGCAGCATCTGCGCCTCGTCAAAAATAATTACACTGTTTGTTATATTATGCAGCTTCCTGCATTTGGAGGTTTTATTGGAAAATAAAGATTCAAAGAACTGGACATTTGTAGTTACCACGACAGGACAATCCCAGTTTTCAGAAGCAAGCTGTATTTTATTCAGTTTGTCCGGATCCTCATACACTATATTGCAATGATCCTCAAGAACGTTGTTTTCCCCCAGGATATCTTTAAACACCTGTGCATTTTGTTCGATAATGCTCGTGTATGGAATTACGTAAATAACTCTGTCCAGATGATGTTCTGCCGCATGCTGAAGAGCAAAGGCAAGAGAGGATATTGTTTTTCCCCCGCCGGTAGGAACAGTGAGCCGGAAAATACCCTGCTTCTCTTTTCCTTTTTCCAGACAAGCTTTAAGTATCTGTGTCCTTCTTCCATTTACAGTGGATATATCGCCATGATCAAGCCATGGCTCTACGTGATGAAACAAACGGCCGAATAATGTTTCTATGGAATCGAAAGCTCCTCTTTTGATTGTTCCGTCAGTCATAAATTTTTCTGTATCCAGGTAATCTGCATCCACAAGACAGGAAAATAAAATGCGAATAAAAAAAGACAGACTAAATCCGCCTTTTCCAAGCTGTTTGAGTGGAGGCGGAGGAAATACAGGAATCTTAACTTCCTTTCGGAATTCCTGATAATCATCGGTTTGCTTCCGCATTCTGCCCATTAATGTGGCTTCACCTCCCACGTCGGCCGCACTTCCTCCATCTAAAAGTCCGGTATGATGCCCTGATATACAATATGCGCAGACATAATTATGTCTTTGATATAATTCCCTGGCTCCTGCAGTGGCATGGTCCGTCAGCTTTCCCCCATGAATACGCTTCTGAAAACTATCGGAATATTTGCCGATATCATGCATCATGCCGCAGCCATATCCCCAAGCTTCAGATCCAAATGCAGAGGCAAATTCACCTGCTAATTCAGCAGTCCCCTCCAGATGCTCAAGAATACTTTGTTCACGAAGCTTATCTTCACTGATATGAGCTAAGAACATAATGTTCCTCCAAAAGTGTGGTGTTTTTTGTTTATTTTACCTTGCTAATTATAGCATGAAATATATTTTTTGTTTATAATTACTATTTTTATGTAGATCTTGGAAATATTTTTTGATACTTGACACGGTAAAGGCTTCGAGCAGTATGTGAACTCTATGGATATTAATCTAATTCAATCCATGAAATTGCATCAGATTCGACAAAGACCGCCTGGCCCCCGATGCCTTGATCATGTTTATTTCAATCCACGAAGCCGCATAGGCTTCGACTGGAAACAGGCTGCGGAAGTGACACAAACGAGGGATTTCAATCCACGAAGCCGCATAGGCTTCGACGAGGGATTCGGGGTTCCCGTAGCAACCTGACCGGAAATTTCAATCCACGAAGCCGCATAGGCTTCGACATATGTTATAGTATTTTTGAACACAAGGTGTTTTATTTCAATCCACGAAGCCGCATAGGCTTCGACATCATCCTTGACGACTGATATCGCAGGTAGAAAGATTTCAATCCACGAAGCCGCATAGGCTTCGACGCCGGTCCGCAGCCATAAAGATACTGCGTTCGAAATTTCAATCCACGAAGCCGCATAGGCTTCGACTCCGTCTACTTTGTTCAGCTTATCGTAAAATACAATTTCAATCCACGAAGCCGCAAAGGCTTCGACAACCGTGTCTAAGGTGGCTCTGATGCGTTTTATATATTTCAATCCACGAAGCCGCAAAGGCTTCGACCGCTGCACCGCTCATGCAGCGTATCAAGTCAATAAATTTCAATCCACGAAGCCGCAAAGGCTTCGACTTAAGCAGAGTCCGAAAAGCGAGAATGGGGCATTAATTTCAATCCACGAAGCCGCAAAGGCTTCGACAAACAAAATGATATACGAAGCCAATCATAAAACAATTTCAATCTACGAAGCCGCAAAGGCTTCGACTCCAAACTTACATTATCCCGTCTTCTGGAAAAAATTTCAATCCACGAAGCCGCAAAGGCTTCGACGGTGGTCCTGGTAGCAAATCCACCAGGCATGGATTATTTCAATCCACGAAGCCGCAAAGGCTTCGACATTCTTGAAATACCCACCACTTTGATGGATTTAGATTTCAATCCACGAAGCCGCAAAGGCTTCGACCATCTTCATATTCAATCTGAAAATCTGTTATTTATTTCAATCCACGAAGCCGCAAAGGCTTCGACCCATCTGTATACGACTTTAATTCTGACTCTAAAAATTTCAATCCACGAAGCCGCAAAGGCTTCGACGGTCAGATAACCGGGGGTGTTCAGGGGGCTACCTATTTCAATCCACGAAGCCGCAAAGGCTTCGACTGGGTATGCTTGACAAAACTATTTTTATTTGCTGATTTCAATCCACGAAGCCGCAAAGGCTTCGACCAGAGCATGGTATCCGGAGTCCAGGATAGCACAAAATTTCAATCCACGAAGCCGCAAAGGCTTCGACGGTGATGCTCCGGAGGGAGACGGGTCAGCTGAGGATTTCAATCCACGAAGCCGCAAAGGCTTCGACTTGCAGAGATTCATTTCAGCACACATTTTTGATACTATTTCAATCCACGAAGCCGCAAAGGCTTCGACAATCTCGGATGATATAAATATCCATGTAACAGTGATTTCAATCCACGAAGCCGCAAAGGCTTCGACCGGGATTGACTGGGGGGAATTAGGCCGTAATATTGATTTCAATCCACGAAGCCGCAAAGGCTTCGACCATAATCATAAATATTATCTTTACCAGCTGTTTTATTTCAATCCACGAAGCCGCAAAGGCTTCGACGTATAATCTTCCAAAGATACTTTAATGTTGGTAATTTCAATCCACGAAGCCGCAAAGGCTTCGACGTATGCTCCGCTGCAGGTTGTTCTCCATCCTTTCCTATTTCAATCCACGAAGCCGCAAAGGCTTCGACGGTATCAACAGCTCGGCTGAAGGGCGGGCAAAATTTCAATCCACGAAGCCGCAAAGGCTTCGACGCTGCCTTCCTGTATGGTTTCGCCTATGACATACTATTTCAATCCACGAAGCCGCAAAGGCTTCGACGATGGTCCCCACGTCTCCTTCATACCCTGCATTCAATTTCAATCCACGAAGCCGCAAAGGCTTCGACAGGGGCAGCTTACCAAAAGAAAGGAAGTGAAGAGATTTCAATCCACGAAGCCGCAAAGGCTTCGACTAAAAAAAGCGTGGTTGTAAAGCTGGAGGAGGAATTTCAATCCACGAAGCCGCAAAGGCTTCGACATCAAAATACGCAATAGTTGCTTCAGTAATTTTATTTCAATCCACGAAGCCGCAAAGGCTTCGACCGCAGTCAGGGTTGTAAAGCTTTGCGTAATAGCGTATTTCAATCCACGAAGCCGCAAAGGCTTCGACCGGTTACTCATAAAGGCTTCACAATTCCACAAGGAATTTCAATCCACGAAGCCGCAAAGGCTTCGACTTAAGTCCACTGTTACACCTGTTCTATATATTATAATTTCAATCCACGAAGCCGCAAAGGCTTCGACTGGCTTCATCCATTTTATTTGAGCCTTCACCAGCAATTTCAATCCACGAAGCCGCAAAGGCTTCGACTCATTAACTGACCGGCTAGTCTCGTCTGAGAACATTTCAATCCACGAAGCCGCAAAGGCTTCGACCGTAGCACACGCCGATTCGAAATCCCATGGCACTAATTTCAATCCACGAAGCCGCAAAGGCTTCGACTAGTAAGATTTCCTTTTTCCTCTGCTCCTACGCTCAATTTCAATCCACGAAGCCGCAAAGGCTTCGACATTTAAGTGGAACAATTTACCTGACACTGTTTCTATTTCAATCCACGAAGCCGCAAAGGCTTCGACAAGTTTGCTCTATTAATTGTTCC
>OGXN01000778.1_pt1 | contig 37168 bp, 32 predicted proteins | sample 1576281 | NCBI WGS metagenome assembly OGXN01 (sample SAMEA3541494, study PRJEB24748) | human gut metagenome | biome: human gut; feature: human-associated habitat; material: faeces | place: China | collected 2012
TTGCGGCGGATGGGTTTATCCTGGGGTAGTGGTGGGCGGGGGGAAAGAGAAAAGGGAAAAGAGAGAAAGGAAAAGAGAGAAAGGAAAAGAGAGAAGGGAAAAAAAGCAGGCCGGAGAAGGGGAATCCGGCCTGCTTTTTGGAGGATAAGGGGATTAATAATAAGATTGGGTTAATGGGTGTAGGAAAAAAATAGTTGGGTGGAAAAATAGTTGGTATGGAGAATTAGTAGGGATGAAAAATTAGTTGAGGCATTTTTTCATTAGTTCGTAGGCTCCTTTTTGCTGGATTAGGATTAGGTCTTGGCAGACGGTTTTTTCCAGGTTGGGGAGGGTGGTCAGGTCCAGGCCCCAGAAGGCTGAATTGGTGCATACTGCGTGGACGAGGGCTTCGGGGGTGTCCTGGCGGTGGGTGGCAAAGAATTCCAGGATGGGGCGGTCGTCGGTGATGGTGTAGTCGTTTCCTTTGGGGCGGGTGGCGGTGAGGCCGGTTTCGGTGAGGGTGTGGCCGTTGTAGAAGGCTATGTAGAAGGCGAGGGAGGCGGTGAGGCAGGGGGGGAGGGTCTGTTTTTGGTCTGCGTAGGCCTTCAGGGAGGGGAGGACGCGGGCTTTCCATTTGGAGGTAGAGTTTAGGGAAATGGAAAGGAGGGCGTGGTCTATGTAGGGGTTGCGGAAGCGTTCTGTTACGGAGGCGGCGAAATCCTGGAGTTCTTCTTTGGGGAGGGTCAGGGTGGGGATGATTTCGTCGTAGATGGCTTTGTTCATGAAGCCCTGGATGGTGGGGTCTTCCATGCAGTCGCGGACGATGTCCTGGCCGGCGAGGTAGGCTCCCAGTACCATGGAGGTGTGTGCTCCGTTGAGTATGCGTACTTTGCGTTGTTTGTAGGGTTTGTGGTCGTCTGTTACGAGGATGGGGAGGCCTGCTTTTTCGAAGGGGAGTTCGGTGCGGATGGACTGGGGGCCTTCAATAACCCAGAAGCCGAAGATTTCTCCTGTGTCCATGACGTTGTCTTCGTAGCCGTTTTCTTCGTTCAGTGCGGGGGCTTCTGTTCTGGGGAAGCCGGTTACGATGCGGTCAACGAGGGTGGAGCAGAAGGTGTTTTCTTTTTGGAGCCATTGGATGAAGTCCTGTCCGAGGTTCCATTGGGATGCGTATTTCAGGACGCATTTTTCCAGTTCTTTTCCGTTGTCGTCTATCAGTTCGCAGGCAAGGATGAGGAAGCCTTTGCCGGGCTGGCTGCCGAATGTCTGGAATCTGTGGTATAGAAATTGGGTGAGCTTTCCGGGATAGCTTGATGCGGGACGGTCTTCGAAGCGGCAGGCGGGATCGTAGGTGATGCCGGCTTCTGTGGTATTGCAGGAAATAAAGCGCAGCTGGGGGTTTTCGGCGCAGGCCATGACGGCGTCGAAGTCAGTGTAGGCGTTAAGGCAGCGGCTCACGCAGGAAATGATTCTTTTTTTGTTTACTTTTTCGCCGTTTTCGCAGCCGCGGAGGTAGAGGGTGTAGAGTCCTTCCTGTTCGTTGATGGCATCCTTGAGGTCAAAGGCTCCGGGGATGGGGGCGATAGGCTGGACTAATACCACTTTGGAGTTGAAATCTGCTTTTTCATTCATGTTGTCGATGAAAAAGTCTACAAAGGCACGCATAAAGTTGCCTTCTCCGAACTGGATGACGCGTTCGGGGGCTTTTTTCAGAAGGTATCCGGTAAATTCTTTTCCTTTCAGGGTCTGGTATGATAATTTGTTCATTTTTTATTCCTCCTATAGGGTGACGCCTTGTTTGAAAATGGCCATATCGTGGTAGCCGGCGGCTTCCGATTTTACCTGTTCGCCGTTTGCCACGCGTATTACGTAGTCGAAGAGCATTTTTCCCAGATCGGACAGCGAGGTGCCTGTTACCAGGCGGCCGCAGTCAAAATCGATCCAGTTTTTCTTTTTTTCTGAAAGTGCGAGGTTGCTGGATATTTTTACTGTGGGGACGGGTGAGGCAAAGGGGGTTCCCCGGCCGGTGGTGAAGAGGACAATCTGTGCGCCGGAGGCTGCCAGGGCTGTGGAGGCAACCAGGTCGTTGCCGGGAGCGCTCAGCAGGTTCAGGCCGTGGGTTCGGACGGGCTCTCCGTAGGAAAGGACGCCGCGGACCGGGGCGGAGCCGGATTTCTGGGTGCAGCCAAGGGATTTGTCTTCCAGGGTGGAGATGCCTCCTTTTTTGTTGCCGGGGGACGGGTTCTCGTAAATGGTCTGGTTGTGGGCTGTGAAATAGTTTTTAAAATCGTTTATGAGGTCTACGGTCTGATGGAAAATTTCTTCGTTTTCACAGCGGTTCATGAGGAGCGTTTCCGCACCGAACATTTCGGGAACCTCGGTGAGGATGGTCGTTCCGCCTTCGGCGATGAGAAGGTCGGAAAAAACGCCGACGGCGGGATTGGCGGTGATGCCCGACAGGCCGTCGGAACCGCCGCATTTCATGCCGATAATCAGTTCGCCGCAGGGGATGGGTTCGCGCTTTGCTGTGCGGGCGTAGTCGGCCAGTTGCTTTACCAGGGCGAGGCCGTCCGCGATTTCGTCCTCCGAATCCTGGGCGACAAGAAATTTAACGCGGTCAGGGTTGTAGGGGCCGATGTATTTTTTTAGTTCTTCTATGTTACTGTTTTCGCAGCCAAGGCCGAGGACGAGGACGCCGCCTGCGTTGGGATGGTTGACGAGATCGGCAAGAATCTGCCGGGTGTTTTCCTGATCCTCACCCATCTGGGAACAGCCGTAAGGATGGGGAAAGGCGGCGACAGCGTCCAGGTTTCCTGCAGCAAGCCCCTGGGCCCGGCTGGCTATGGCGGTGGCGACGTTGTTTACACAGCCGACGGTGGGAATGATCCAGATTTCGTTTCTTACCCCTGCCCGGCCATTTTCCCTGCGGTAGCCGCAGAAGTAGGGAGAACCTTCCGGACGGGCAGGATTTTCATGGGCTTCCTGGAGGGAAGGGGAGGGCTGGTAGGCATAGTCCAGTATTTCTCCCAGGCCGGTTTTCAGATTCGCGGTATGAACCCATGACCCCGGCAGAATATCGGCGGCAGCCGTGCCGATGGGAGCGCCGTATTTAATGACAGGCTCTCCGGCCCGGATAGGTAACAGGGCAAATTTATGTCCCTGTGGGATGTCCTCCTGCAGGGTGAGTTGATTTCCTTCCGCCAAGATAACAGTACCGGCTGCAAGGGGCTGCAGCGCCACGGCAACGGAATCTCCGGGGTGGATGCGGATAAAAGTCTGCATGAATTATGTAATCCTCCTTTGAAGAAATGTAAGGGCTTACATTAAAATTACACCTCTTTATTCCCGGAGTCAACCTGTTTTTGGAAAAATAAGAGGATAAGAGGAAGATTTATTAATTATGTATAGAAGATGATAAAATCATTGGTTAAAAAGTTAATATAAAGAGAATTGCATTTTATGGTTGGGCAGGATATAATGAAAGAAAAATGTAAGTATTTACATAAACGGAGGAAGAGAAAATGAAGGCATTTATGGACAAAGACTTTTTATTAAGCACGGATACGGCAAAGAAGCTGTTCCATGAAATTGCGGAACCCATGCCTGTCCTGGATTATCACTGCCATATCAATCCCTGGGAGATTGCGGAGGACAGAAAATTTGAAAACATCACGCAGGTATGGCTGGGCGGGGATCATTACAAATGGCGTCAGATGCGTTCCAACGGTGTGGACGAGTATTATATCACAGGGGATGCTCCGGACAGGGAAAAATTCCAGAAATGGGCGGAAACTCTGGAACTGGCTGTGGGAAATCCTTTGTATCACTGGAGCCATCTGGAGCTGCAGCGTTTCTTCGGATATCATGGGATTCTGAACGGGGAGACGGCAGAGGATGTATGGAAGCTGTGTAATGCGCGGCTGAAGGAAGACAGCATGAGCGTCAGGAATCTGATCCGGCAGTCTGCGGTTACTCTTATTTGTACGACGGATGATCCGGCGGATGATCTGCGCTGGCATAAGGCGCTGGCAGAGGACAGAGGTTTTGAGGTACAGGTGCTTCCCGCATGGCGCCCGGATAAGGCCATGAATATGGAAAAGCCGGATTATACGTCATATATAGAGAAGCTGGGAGCGGCGGCAGAGATGGAAATCCGTTCTTTTGCGGAACTGAAGGCTGCGCTGAAGAAAAGAATGGATTTCTTTGAAAGCTATGGCTGTAAGGCAAGTGATCATGCGCTGGAGTACGTGATGTATGTTCCGGAAACGGAAGAAAACATTGAGAAGATTTTTGCAAAGCGTCTCGAAGGGGAAAATCCGGACCGGGAAGAAGAACTGAAATTCAAAACGGCCTTTATGTCATTCGCTGCGGAGGAATATGCAAAAAGAGGCTGGGCAATGCAGCTTCATTATGGCTGTAAGAGGGATAACAATACTTCCATGTACCGGCAGTTAGGACCGGATACGGGGTATGACTGTATCAATAATTATGCACCCTCCAGCCAGATGGCAGATTTCCTCAATGCCCTGAACGTAAAGGGAGCCCTTCCCAAAACCATAATTTACAGCCTGAATCCCAATGATGATGAAGCTATTGGCAGTATTATCGGCTGTTTCCAGAATGCGGATGCCGTGGGAAAAATACAGCAGGGCTCTGCATGGTGGTTTAACGATAATAAGAACGGAATGATGAAGCAGATGACTTCCCTCGCCAATCTGGGGCTTTTGGGGAATTTTATCGGAATGCTTACGGATTCCAGGAGTTTCTTATCTTATCCCAGGCATGAATACTTCCGCAGGATTCTGTGTGAGCTCATCGGCGGCTGGGTGGAGAACGGGGAATATCCCAATGATGAAAAAACGCTGAAGCGTATTATAAAAGGGATATCCTATAATAATGCTGTCCGGTATTTCGGATTTACGTTGGAAGAAAAATAACAGAGGATAGCCTGGAGTATATGACATATCAGATCCCCGGATGGTTTTTATAACTGTCCGGGGATCTGATATGTCTTTTTTTGCGGCAAAAATTCTCTTAAATACAATAAAAAAATCATTGACGGCTTCGGTAGAATGCTGTTATACTAAATAAAACCGACTGACGGTTTATTTTTTGAAACAATTAAAGACATCTGTGGGTCTGCGCCGTACTCACGGAGATCGGGATTGCTGGTACAGCGCAGAAGGGTGAAGAAATATGAAGCAAGAGGAAAAATCCATGGCCTCCAAAGGAAGGGTATTGGAAGCGGCCGCTTCGCTTTTTATCAGGAAGGGCTATGAAGAAACTACCATGCAGGACATTATGGAAGAAAGCGGTCTGTCAAAAGGGGCGATTTATCATCATTTCGCAGGGAAACAGGAGATTTTAAGCACGATGATCGCCGATGCGCAGATGAAGGTAAATACTTTTTTCCAGGAGATGGAAGAGAACGCAGAAATGACGGTAAAAGAGAAGATAAGCAGAATTATCCGTTACTTTTTTGATAATAAGAATCAGAGCATGCTCATAAGAAACCGTTGGGTGGAAAAGGTGCCGTATGCCCTGGTAGATACGGTAAGAAACGGAAATGCGTTTATTGCACCCCGGGTTGCGGGAATTATTAAGCAGGGAAATGAAAACGGGGAATTCCGGTGCGATTTTCCGGAAGAGCTTGCCGAGGCGCTTCTGCTGCTGCTGGATGTATGGCTGGATCCGGTCATAACAGATCGGACGGCTGATGAAATATGCAGAAGGCTGGAATTTATTTTCCGGCTGCTGGAAAGCTTCGGCACGCAGCTGTTTGGCCCGGAGGACATGGAGGCGATGAAGCGGATGTATGCCGGATATGCGGCGGAAGGAGACATGAAAAATGGGAGAAACTAGAATTTATTACTTTTCAGGATCAGGAAATTCTCTGCATGCGGCAATGGAAATTGCAGAGAGAATAAAGCCTGCCAAAATTATTTCCATGAGAAATGATCCGGCCGTTGTATCAGCGGCAAAGGCGGATACAATCGGATTTATTTTTCCGGTATACCATTGGTCGCTGCCAGAGTATGCACGTAAGTTTATTGAGAGGCTTGAAATAAATAAGAATGCCTATATCTTTGCGGTAGCCTCCTGCGGAGGCCTTCCGGTGAATGCGCTGAACGATTTTTCACAGATACTGGAAAAAAAGGGAGCCAGGGTCTCTTATTCGGGAGTACATAATAATGTGGCAAGCTATGTAGCGATGTATGAACCATTTCCGGAGCCGGAAAGACAGCTGCCGAAAGCGGCGGCGGAACTGGAAGAGATCGCCGGGGATATAGCCCGGAGAACGGTGAATGAACCGGTCAGGAAAAGCGTGGGAAAAGAAATCATGCGCTGCATACAAAACCCCTTTGTAAAAGCACTTCCGAAGAAAGACAGAGGTTTTACCGTTTCGGAGGACTGTGTTTCCTGCGGGATATGCACAGGGGTGTGCCCGGCAGGAAATATAACCAGGAAGGATGGAAAACCGGTTTTTCTGCATCACTGCACCCAATGCATGTCGTGTATTGTATTTTGCCCCCGCCAGGCGATCAACTATAAAAACAAGACACAGAACAGGACAAAATACCACCATCCGGCGGTAACGGCCGCGATGATGGCAGAGAATGAGATGGATTTTAATTAATCGTGGTTTCCCTCTGAATAATATCCCCGGAGAAAACGGTACGTGCAGGAATGTTCTTACCATCCAGGGCCTGCATTAAGAGAGAGACCGCCGTTGTGCACATGAATTCAACCCGGTTATCAACTGTGGTTATTTCGGGTGTGCTGCAGGTGGAAATCAGGGAATTATTATAACCAGTCACCTGAAACTCATCCGGTATCCTTCTTCCGTGGGATAAGGCAAATTTTACCGCGCCTACGGCCAGCTCGTCATCCGAAGTGACGCAGGCGTCAAAGGAAAGTCCTTCTTTTTCCAGAGCATCCAGAAAGGCGGCTGTTTCATGGACGGAGGTGGGGCTGGCAAAGATTCTCTTATCCGCATCAGTTATTCCATTTTTTATGCAGGCTTCCCGGAAGCCTGCTATTTTTTTACGTCCGCTGTAGCTCAGGCTCCGGTACAGATAGACAGGGGCATGGGAACCGCGGCGGAACAGGGATTCCGTCATCTCATTTACCGCCAGGCGGTCATCACAGAGGACGGAGTAGATACGATCTCCCGCCAGATAGCCGTTCAGGATGAAAACAGGAACCTTTCCGGCGGCTTCAAAAAGATAAGCGTTATTTTTTTCCGTATCCTCCACGAAATTGGAGCCTGCAAAAAACAGGGCATCCACATTCCTTGAAAGCAGAAGCTGCAGGTATTTTTTCTTTTCCTCCAGATGATAGCCGGTGCAGCAGAGCATGGAAGCATATGAATTCTGCCGCAGCTCTCTTTCCAGGTAATAGATGGCCGACGCCAGATAGACATCGGAGGAATCCGCACACAGGATTCCCACGGTGTGCATGGAATTCAGTCCCAGGCTGCGGGCAAAGGCGTTGGGAGTATAGCTGTTCTGTTCGATAACCTGAAGCACTTTTTCCCTGGTGGAAGGGCTCACCTTATCGCTTCCGTTTAAAACACGGGATACGGTTGCAATGGAGACGCCTGCCTGTTTGGAGATATCGTAAATGTTCATAATGAAATTCCTTCCGAAGTTAGTGTAAGCGCATACATGCTTGATTGAATGTATTATACAATATATAATGAAAGGAAGCAATCATATGGAAAGAGGAATGGAAATGAAGCGACTGATATTACTATGCGGTGCAAATGGAATCGGGAAGTCCACGGCTAGCGCTGAACTGATGAAAAGGCTGCCGCATTCCTCCTATATTGACAGTGATTATTGCCGGATGACCAATCCTCCCATATTTAATGAGGAGCTGATCCGGCTGAATTATAAAAATATCCTCGCTATGATGGAGAATTCCTTTGTCTGCGGGGAAATACAGAATGTCATATTTCCATTTGGTTTTCACGGACACAGGAAACAGTTGTTTGATGCCTTGTTGGAAGAACTCCGACAGAAAGGTATCTCTTTTGAATTGGTACCAGTATTGCTGTACTGCGGGGAGGAAGAAAATGTCCGCAGGGCCAGGGCTGACGGACGGGATGAGGAAAGGATCCGGCGGGGGATCCGTAATTCCAGGGTCGTTTATGAGAATGTGGATTATCCCCGGATCGATGTCACGGATATGACGGCGGAAGAAACCGCGGAGGAGATCCTGAAGCTTATCGGAACCGGAAATGAAGAAGAAACCGGAAATGCGGTTATGGGGAGTATGGAGTGAAAATAGAGGATATAAAGGCCTATTGCCAGAGTAAAAACAGGGCTTATGAGGATCATCCTTTTGGGGATATTCCTGTCTGCTATAAGCTGAACGGGAAGATATTTGCACAGATTTATCCTCTCGAAGAGGAGCGGAAGATTACATTAAAATGCAGTCGTGATGCGGGGGATTTTTACCGTCAGGTTTATCCGGGCATCGTTGTGAGAGGATATCACTGCCCTCCCGTGCAGCAGCCTTTTTGGAATACGGTGTACCATGACAGGCTTCCGGATGAGGAACTGCTCAATATGATTGACCATGCCTATGAACAGGTGCTGCATTCATTCAGCAGAAAGGTGCAGAAGGAGCTGGAAACGGAGCCTTCGGAAACAGGGGAAGAGGAATGTTCGGATTTGGAAAAAAAGAAAAGAAAAAAGAACTGAAACAATACATAACGGGAGCAGGAGCCTGTGTGGTGACCAAATCGGTTTTAAACGGTGAGACGGGACTGAAATGGCTTTTCCGAGAAACGGATGGGATCGGAAACGGATGGGTTGCACTGGGAGAGGCCGATACCCAGGCTTATGTGGATGACGCGGCTAATTATGCTATTGTGGATTTTAATACGCTGGCCAATATTGAGCCCGCGGTGCTGAATATCCTGCATATGCCGACAGGAGCGGATCTGGAATTTAAACCGGATCCATCCGGCGGTTATTTTGTGGATACCGTAAATGGGAAAGAAATCCGGGAACCCGTGAAGGCGCCAATCCAGGAAGCCTTTGAGCAGAATTTGAAGTATCTGAATAAGGAAAGTTATCCGGCGGAGGAGCTGCTGAGATATTTTCATGGGAAAGGTGATATGCGCATCTTTTGTATGGGTGAGGCAGACTTCCCCAGCGGGGAGATTATCATAGCGGATCCGCTGGTTTATCTGGGAAACGATAAATACACGGAGCCGTTAAACCGGAAAATCCCGGCAGGCTCTTATCCTGTGGAGCTGGCGATCTTAGACTCCCCTGTTGCGGGGCTTCGGATTGCTGCCGCCAGATTGAAAATCCGGGAAACGGATATCTGCCGCTATGAGATCGCCATGCCGGTGGGAACGACGGCGGCTCAGTATAACCAGCCGGGGATTTTCGCGGGCTTCGGCGTGGATGCCGGAATGGCATGCTTCTGCGACGCTGCGGCGGCAAAGGAATTCGGAGAGTTTTCCGACGGATGGCATCAGCAGAATCCGGGGAAAAACCAGTATGATGACTATTTTGCACAGCTGTTCCGAAGCAGCTATGAAGCTTATCCCGATGTACAGCGGGAGGACGGGGATTTTATTGAGTGGGCGGTGCCCGGATACGGACACCGGATTGCCATGTTTGCCAGCGGACTGGGAGATGGATTGTATACCGGCTATTGGGGCCTTGATGCCGGGGAAGAGGTGACGGAGCTGCTTATACCTTTTATGAACCCTGATTATTTTTCCTGACCGCTGTCAAAATGTTATGGGAGCAGAGAAGGATTTATAATATAATTTTTATGGAGGAAGAACTATGAAAAATTTCAGATTTGCCATTATGGGTGCGGGAAATATCGCCAATAAATTCTGCGATGCGGTAAAACGTATGGGAGATTGTGAAGTGGCGGCAGTTGCAAGCAAGTCCATGGAACGTGAGAAGGGCTTTGCGGAGAAAAACGGCATTAAGGCCGCTTACGACAGCTATGAAAAGATGCTGGCGGAAGAAAAGCCGGACTGCGTTTATATCGCGGTAACCCAGGATGCCCATTACGCACTGTGTATGCTCTGCCTGGATTATAAAACACCGGTTTTGTGTGAAAAAGCCATGTTTTTAAACAGCGCCCAGGCGGAAGAAGTATTATCAAGGGCTGAAAAAGAAAAGGTTTTTGTCATGGAGGCCATGTGGAGCAGATTCCTTCCGGCTATTAAAATGGCAAAGCAGTGGATGGATGAAGGGAAAATAGGGACTCCCTCCTTCATTGATACGGCGATCGGCTTCCTTGCGCCCGTTAATAAGGACAACCGGTATTACAGCCCTAAGCTCGGCGGAGGAGCTTCCTACGATATCACGGTATATGCCTATGAACTCACAACCTTCATGATAGAACAGCCTGTGGAAGACGTGCAGGTGTCTGCTGTCTGGAGTGATACCGGCGTGGATATCTCCGATCAGGTGACTTTGCGCTTCCCCGGTATTCTGGCGTCCCTGCGCACCAGCTTTGCGGCAGGGCTTCATGAGAGGATGGTTATTTATGGAAATGAAGGGAAAATTGTCATTCCTCATCCTCATTTTGCGGAAGAGGTATTTCTGTATGACAAGAATAATGAACTTGTGATGCGTTTCCAGGATACGGTTACGGAGAACGGCTTCCTTTATGAGATAGAGGAAGTGGCAAACTGCATCAGGGACGGAAGGACGGAAAGCCCTGTGGTTCCTCACAGCCTTACGATGGAATGTGCAAAGCTGTTCGACCGGATTCTGGAAACCAGATAAGAAAAATTTTTTCTTTACTTGACATTGACGTCGCGTCAACCGGTATGCTTATTTTGTAATCGAAAGGAGAAATAAGTATGGAATTGCAAACAATTAGTCAGGTATCAAAGCAATTTGCAATCTCGACGCGGACGCTCAGGTATTATGAGCAAATCGGGCTGCTTATGCCGACAAGTAAAGAAAATTTTGCTTACCGTGTATATGATACCGAAACCATAGCGCGTCTGCGTCAGATTATAATTCTGCGTAAGCTGAGAATACCACTGAAACAGATTTCCGGGATTCTGCAAAGCGCCGATGCACGTACCGCGATAGAGGCCTTCGAATGCAGCCTTAATGAAATCGAAGATGAAATAACTGCGCTCTCCACTATCCGGCATGTTATAAAGGTCTTTATTGAACATCTGGAGCTTGAAAATACGGCCTTTGCATTGCCGGATGATGCCGGTTTACTGGAAATAGTAGATTCATTGACCGTTTCCAAGATTAACTTCAAGGAAGAAAAATCAATGGAGGAGCTGAACCGTGCAAGTGAAAAGCTGAATAAATTCGAAGACAAGGATGTGCGGATTGTTTATCTTCCACCAATGACAGTGGCGGCTTATTATGCGTCGGGTGAGGACTGCGAGGGAAAAGCGCTTGATAAGATGAATCAGTTCGTAAAAGAAACCGGACTGCTAAAAATCAAGCCCGACGCCCGCAGCTTCGGATTTGATTGCTCTATGGAAATGACGGGTGTTGGGGAACCTTCGAGGACATATGAAATGTGGGTGTCCGTTCCTGATGACCTGGAGATTGCTCCGCCTATGATAAGAAGGACTTTTAACGGAGGACTCTATGCCGCGCATGTTCTGCGCTCTTGGGACTTCGGGGATTGGCGTTTGTTAAAGGAGTGGGTTAACGCAAGCGATAAATATGATAATGACTGGGGCTCTCCCCGCTGGATATCACCAGAAACGAGAGCAGGACAAGGTTTTGAAGAAACACTGAATTTTTATAATTATGCTCAGACAGGTCAAATGAAGGATTTGCAGCTTGATTTATTATTTCCGGTTAAGGAGAAGACGAATGAAAAAGCGTAGTATCAGAACAATGATATCATTTGGCGGTTATAACTGGCGTATTCTTGATGTTAAAGACAATATGGCCTTGCTTTTGACCGAGTATATTATCGAACAGCGTTCATACCACAGCGCATATGAAGAAATAACATGGGCCGACTGCGCGCTGCGAAGATATCTCAATGGCGAATTTTATGATAAGTTCACCGAGGCAGAAAAAGCAGAAATCATTCCGGTATGGAATAAAAATTACGATAACCAGTGGTATGGTTCAAAAGGCGGAGCGGATACACAGGATCGCATATTTTTGCTGAGCATGGAGGAAGCAGTATGTAAATATTTCGGTGACAGCAGATCGAAACTGTACAATCCGGGGAAAAACCAAAGATACTGGTTTGAAAGGAAAGATGAAAATAACGGAAAGCGGACAGCGAGACTTGAAGGGGAAAAGGGAGACATTTGGTGGTGGTGGCTCCGCTCACCCGGCCGTGTCAATGTAAAAGCCGTATATATCCATGGTGACGGTAATATAGGGATTCAGGGAAATAATATTTTAAGGGGCAACTTAAGCGACGGCAGATGTACCGGCGGCGTCCGTCCGGCTTTATGGCTGAAACTGGACGCAGATAAAGAAGGCTGAGTGATTTGTCCCCGTCCTATTATTTCAATACATAAAACGGTGAAGACCTTGCTTCACCGTTTTTGTATTGCTGCTGCATGTAATTCCAGGCATATTTCCAAGGCTATATCAACAAGATTTTTTCGGATCCCTTCTCTGCTGCACCAGGAGCGTGAATCCCATTCGATACCGCTTAAATCATCACCGCAAAACAGGATTTGCCCTAATAATACGTTCCGGAATTTTGATACTGCAAAAAATGCTGCGGCTTCCATTTCTACCGTAACACAGCCTTCGGAAACCCGCAGGTCAATTTTAGCGTCTGTTTCTCTGTAAAAGGCTTCTGTCGTCCAGGTTTTTGCATTAATATAGGGGATTTTATTCCTCTTCATGTAATTTTCCATAATACTTACAACGTAGGGATTGCATTCGATTTCCCGTGAAGGCTCGATATAATGATACGACACCCCTTCGTCCCGGACAGCCGACTCCGGAATAACTAAATGCCCTACCTGTATTCCTTTCTGAAGAACTCCTGCAGCGCCGCAGACAATAAACTTTGAAAATCCCATGGCAATCAGTTCTTCCAGCTGGGCGGCGGAACCTGCGGCACCTAAAAAGCCCTGTATAAGGGCAATCTTTTTACCAAGATATTCCGTTTCATAAACCGGTAACTTGACGGTACAGGAAGAAAAAACAGCGATCTGCTTTAATCGGTTGGATTTAAGCATATTTTCAATGACATCACCAAAAAAAGTGATTACGCAGCATTCCGGGCCGTCTATTTTAGAGACTGTGTTTAAAGGTTCTATTTTGGCTTTTGGACTGCTGTCATATTCTAAAATCGGAAATTCTTTTTTATCTAACATGAGCCACCCCTCCCCAATTATGGACTTTTCACTTCATATCAATCCGTTTCAATTTAGAAATAAACTATTTTTATTGTATCATACCCCAAAGTATTTGGGTATCCTTTGGTGCCGGGTTATGTAATTAAGATAGCTGCAGGGATATTTTTTTACTGCTGAAATCCTTGTAAAACACAGCCGGACAGGGTTATAATTCAGTATAGGAATAAAGCGGTACAAACCGCAAAAAACGGGGGTAATCTTTATGGGCAAAAGTGAAAAAATCCTGCAGCTTTGCAGGGAAAACGACATCCGCATGATCGATTTCAAAATGGTGGATCTGGATGGGCGTTTCAGGCATATCACCATACCGGTGGAACGGTTCGGAGAACGTATTTTTGAATATGGAATCGGTTTTGACGGCTCCAATTACGGATATGCGCCTATTGAAAAAAGTGATATGGTTTTTATTCCTGATCCGGACAGTGCGGTGATGGATCCCTTTGTGGAAATCCCTACGCTTTCCATGACAGGGGATGTCTGTGTGATCGGGGAAAAGGAAAACAGGCCGTTTGACCAGTATCCCAGAAATGTGGCGCTGCGGGCGGTGGATTACATGAAAGCCACGGGGACGGCGGATCAGATGCTGATAGGGCCTGAATTTGAATTTTATCTTTTTGATACCGTAAATTACCAGGTGTCGCCTAACGGTTCTTTTTATGAAGTGGATACGAGACAGGCGGAATGGAATACAGGTACGGCGGAAGGCGGCCTCGGATATCAGGTGAAGCATAAAGGCGGATATCATATTGCGGCTCCCCAGGATATTTCCTATAATCTGCGCAGCAAAATGTGTATGCTTATGGAGGATTGGGGGATCCGGGTGAAATACCATCATCATGAGGTGGGCGGCCCCGGACAGCTGGAAATCGAGGTGGAGCTTGGAGAAATGGTTGACATGGCGGATAAGACCATGATTACCAAATATATTGTGAAAAATGCGGCTGCGAAGGAAGGGCGTACCGCCACGTTCATGCCAAAACCGGTTTACCAGGAAGCGGGCAGCGGCATGCATGTGCATATGTTGCTGTTCAAGGAAGGCAGGCCGGTATTTTATGATAAGGACGGCTATTCTTCCTTGAGTCAGACTGCCCACTATTTTATCGGCGGCCTGCTGAAGCATGCGCCTTCCCTTTGTGCGTGGACCAATCCTTCCACGAATTCCTACAAACGTCTGGTTCCGGGATTCGAAGCTCCGGTGACCATCGGTTATGCCACGTCCAACCGGAGTGCGGTCATCCGCATACCGGCATATGCAAAAGCGCCCGAGGACAAGAGGTTCGAACTGCGGAGCCCGGATGCCACAGCCAATCCCTATTATGCCTACGCCGCCATATTGATGGCAGGGCTGGACGGCATTGAAAACCGGATTGACCCAAGCGCAAACGGCTGGGGGCCATATGATTATAACCTTTATGAGCTTTCTTCTGAGCAGCAGGCGAGGATTCAGTCTCTTCCCAAAACACTGGAGGAAGCCCTGGATGCCCTGGAAAGGGATCATGATTATTTAACGAAGAATGGAGTGTTCCCGGAAAGGCTGATTCAGATTTGGCTGGAAAGAAAAAGAAAGGAAAGCAGGACGATCAGCCAGATTCCCCATCCGGCGGAATTCGGCGCCTATTATGATTTATAGAAAGTTACAAATAGGGTGGCAGACTGGTACGGCATTGCATGAATATCACAGGAATGCTGCACCGGAAAGAGCAGAAGACGTGTGATTTTGGCAGCAGGCGCAGGCGTGCAGACAGGAGCGGAAATGACAGTGACTGCAGGTTTTATGGTTCCTCATCCTCCGTTGATTGTTCCGGAAATCGGGAAAGGGGAGGAACGCGGTATCAGGGAAACGACGGAGGCTTATGAGAAAGCGGCAGGGGAAATCGCCGTGCTGAAGCCGGAAACGATTGTTGTGATATCCCCGCATACAGTGATGTACGCGGATTATTTCCATGTTTCGCCGGGAAAAGAAGCGGAAGGGGATTTCCGGCAGTTCCGGGCGGGACAGGTGAGGTTTAAGGCGGAATACGACGAGGAATTTGTCCGTTGCCTGTGCCGGAATGCCGATGCTTCGGATTTTCCCATGGGTATAATGGGAGAGCGTGAAAAGAAGCTGGATCATGGCGTGATGGTGCCTTTGTATTTTATAAATAAATATCTGAAGGAGTACCGCCTTGTCCGCATAGGGCTGTCCGGTTTATCCAAAGCCGATCATTATCGGGCGGGAATGCTTATCGAAAAGACAGCAAACCAGCTGGGGCGTTGCACGGTGGTGGTCGCCAGCGGGGATTTGTCCCACAGGCTGAAGGAGGATGGCCCTTACGGGTACAGGGAAGAGGGGCCTGCTTATGATCAGAGGATTATGGAAACCATGGGAAAAGCTGCTTTCGGCGAGCTGCTGGATTATCCGGAAAGCCTTTGTGAGAAAGCGGGGGAATGCGGGCACCGTTCCTTTACCATGATGGCAGGCTGCCTGGATGGAAAAGCCGTCAATACCGAAAAACTGTCTTATCAGGGGCCGTTCGGCGTAGGCTACGGCATATGTACGTTCCATGTGACGGGCAGGGATGAAAAGCGCCGTTTTCTGGAGCAATATATGCGGGAGCAACAGCAAGATATGCAGGCCCGGAAGGAAAAGGAGGACTGCTATGTCCGTCTGGCAAGAAAATCCCTGGAAACCTTTGTACGGACAGGAAGGAAGGCTTCACTTACCCCGGAAGAAAAAGAAACACTGCCCCGGGAAATGACAGAGAGCAGGGCAGGTGTATTTGTATCCATCCACAAGGACGGCATGCTCCGGGGCTGTATCGGAACCATTGCCCCGGTTGCCGGCTGTGTGGCGGAGGAAATCCTGAGGAATGCGGTGAGCTCCGGTACGGAGGACCCTCGTTTTCCCCCTGTTGAGAAGGAAGAACTGGATACCCTGGTGTACAGCGTGGATGTGCTTGGCGCGCCGGAACCGGTTTCTTCACCCGGAGAACTGGATGTGAAAAAATACGGAGTGATAGTGACAAAAGGGAGAAAGCGGGGACTCCTGCTGCCGGATTTGGAAGGGGTGGACACTGTGGAGGAGCAGATCGCCATCGCCAGGAGAAAGGCGGGAATCGGGGAAGAGGACACGGTGACGCTGGAACGTTTTGAGGTCATACGCCATGGAGAGAAGGGATAGTGTGAAAGAAAGCAGAGGCCGTAGTGCGGAAGAACGGGAAATCATCTGCCCGGTCTGCATGCATCACTGCAGGCTCAGGCCGGGACAGACCGGAAGCTGCCGTGCCAGGGCCAACAGGGGAGGAGTGAGCAGCTCCCTTTCTTATGGAAGGATAACTTCCCTCGCCCTGGATCCGATTGAGAAAAAGCCGTTAGCCATGTTTGAACCGGGAAGCCGGATATTATCGGTTGGAAGCTATGGCTGTAATTTAAGCTGTCCTTTCTGCCAGAATTATGAAATTTCCATGTGTGCCGCGGATGCGGAAACCGTCCGTCTGTCTCCGGAAGAGCTTGCGGGGAAAGCCGCAGAGCTGAAGGAAAAAGGAAATATCGGGGTGGCGTTCACCTATAACGAGCCGATGATTGGTTATGAATATGTGCGTGATACGGCCCGGATTGTCCGCTCGGCAGGAATGAAAAATGTGGTGGTGACCAATGGGAGTGTGACGGAGGAGATATTGGAGGAGGTACTTCCCTTTGTGGATGCCATGAATATCGATCTGAAAGGCTTTACAGAGGATTTTTACCGGAAGCTGGGCGGGGATTTGGAAACGGTAAAACGTTTTATCCGCCGGGCAGCTGCTTCCTGCCATGTGGAATTGACCACCCTGATCATTCCCGGGGAAAATGACACTCCGGAGCAGATGAGGGAGCTTTCTGCCTGGACAGCCGGGATAGACAGAAATATTCCTCTTCATGTAACCCGGTTTTTCCCAAGGTGGAAAATGACGGACAGGCCGCCGACCAGGGTATGTACGGTATATGAACTGGCGGATATCGCCCGGGAAAGGCTGGCTTATGTTTTTACCGGCAATTGCTGATACCTGAAACAGAGTACGCTGTCATGGCTTGACAGAAGATGACGGAAGAACTATAATGACTAAAATCAAATAAATAGTCAAAAAAGAGGTGATGCCCTTGCCCAAAACTTATTCGGAACAGGAAAGAGAATATATTGACAAACGCCTTCGGGAGGAGGCTATGAACTGCATGGCCGCCTATGGGATCCGGAAAACCACGGTAGATGAACTGGTCAGGCGGGTGAGGATTCCCAAAGGGACCTTTTATCTGTTTTATGAGTCCAAAGAACAGCTCCTTTTCCAGGTGCTGATGGAATTCCATAAAACGATAGAAAAGCAGCTGCTGGAAAAAGCGGAGAGCCTGGCAGGAAGAAAGCCGGATGTGGAAGCAGTGACGGATATGCTTATGGATTTTTTTATGAAAGCGGATGAAGCGCCTGTTATACGGCTGATGACTTCCGGGGAACTGGAAATCCTGGCCAGAAAGCTGCCAAAGGAGGAACTGCTGGCTCATTTTACGGAGGATGCCGGAATGGTGGAAACTGTTGTCGGAAAGCTGTTTCCGGCAGGCAGTGAGTGTGCGCCGGAACTGGCGGATCAATTCGGCGGAGCCTTCCGTAACATTTTTACGGCAATGGTTTACAGCCATGAAGGCGGCAAAGCGGCAGATCCCGGAGCCTTACGTCTGCTAATCAGAGGTCTTGTGCTGCAGCTTTTTGAAAGAGAGGCGGCGCTGCCGGATAATCAGGGAAACTGAATTCGGCTGTCGGGTAAAGCTCCGCTTTGCCTGCTGCCTGTTTTGAGACTGAAAGGAAGATGCTGGTATGAAGAAAAAAGTCATCGCCGCAGGTCATATCTGCCTGGATATCACACCCGTTTTCCCGGAGAAAACCGTATCGGCTGTAACGGATATCCTTCTTCCGGGCAAGCTGATCCAAATGGGAGATGCCAGAATACATACGGGGGGAGCTGTGGCCAATACAGGTCTGGCCATGAAGCTTCTAGGTGCAGATGTTTCCCTTATGGGGAAAATAGGGAAGGATACGTTTGGAGAGATAATCGGCAGCCTGTTATCCAAATATGATGCGGACGCAGGTATGATTCGCACAGATCAGGCGTCCACATCCTATTCAGTCGTTCTGGCAATTCCGGGGATTGACCGTATTTTCCTGCATAATCCCGGGGCCAATGATACCTTTTGCGCGGAAGATATTCCGGAAGAGGCCTGGCAGGATACCGCTCTTTTTCATTTCGGCTATCCTCCTCTTATGCGTTCCATGTATGTAAACGGAGGTATGGAGACGGTCCGTATCATGAAGAAGGCAAAGGAAATGGGCTGTGCCACTTCCCTGGATATGGCAGCTGTCGATTCCGAATCAGATGCAGGGAAGGCGGACTGGAAGGAAATCCTGAGAAATACTCTGCCTTATGTGGATTTTTTCGTGCCGAGTGCGGAAGAGCTCTGTTATATGCTGGATCAGGAACGGTTTGCGCTGTGGCAGGAGCGGGCGAAGGGCGGAGATATCACGGAAATTCTCGATGTGGAGGAAGATATCCGTCCCCTGGCGGAGCAATGCATGGCATATGGCGCTAAAATCCTTCTCATAAAATGCGGGGCGGCGGGTATGTATTACCGTACTGCATCGGAACATGTTTTGTCGGAGGTTGGGAAGAGGGCGGAGCTTGATACGGCAGGCTGGGCCGGACAGGAAGGATTTGAAGCAAGCTATGTCCCGAAGCGTGTGCTGTCTGCCGCCGGGGCGGGAGATACGAGCATTGCCGCTTTTCTCACGGCGATGCTGGACGGGTATCCATTGAAAAACTGTTTGCAGCTGGCGGCGGCTACCGGTGCATCCTGTGTGGAGGTATATGATGCGTTGAGCGGGATAAAGCCCTTTCCGAAACTGCAGGAAAAGATTTCGGCAGGATGGAAGAAAAACGGCGTTCAGCGAATTTAATAAACGCGGTATGGTGTTGAAAAATGCCGTACCGTGTTATTTTTTCTGCTGGTTTCAAGTATGGGAAGAAGTTTATTTTCCGAAGGAGATAGTTTGAAATAGGTATGGTAATACCTCTCGGGAATGGCTATAGTCAGATTAGATATGTTATGCTGTGGATACTTTAATAAGAAACGGAAAATTGGAATGAGGGACTATTTATGAAGAAAAAGGCGGGGGCTGTTTTCAGTTCTGTTTCAATGAAGGTAATTGTAATTATTATAATTCTGGTACTGCCGTTGAATATCATAGCGCTTTCTGAGGCTAGTGCCTCTATAAATACAACTCTGGAGCAGGTCAGAATGACGGAGCAGAATCTGGCTGATATTTATATGGCAGATATGAATATGAGGATGAAAAATGCAGCCTCACTTCTCTATTATTTTATTTCGGAGGATTCCAACTGTATCAGGATGATCCAACAGAGAGAGGCCGGATATCCTTATAACAGCGCGAAAATGAAGTTCTATACCTCTCTTCGCCGGCTGGCGGACATGACGGATGGTGCAGACGGGTATTTTTACTATATGAGAAGAATGGATGATTTCCTTGTTTACGGAGAAGCAACAGAAGTAAATAAGTTAAAGAACACGATAGAAGAGACAGTTTCCGCGGAACGGAAAGAAAACGAACAGAAGCGGTGGGGATGGCATATATACGAATGGGAAGGAGAACAGTACCTGGTTTACTTTTTCAGCAAGAATGATTTTACCTATGGCGCGTGGCTTAACCTGGGAAAAATCAGCGCGGAAATCCGTTCGGGAATAGAATATGATAAGGTATCAGTTAATTACAGTGAATTAACCGATATAAAGAAGGAGAAAAATCAAATTTCCGTTATGAGTTCTTTGAAAAATATTGCTTTGCATATCAGCCTGGACAGAGAAGAAATACTGGAGGGGCTTTCTATATATCAAAGGATACTGCAGATTATGGTGGCTGTTTATCTGATCGCGATTCCCGTGCTGTATGTATTTCTACGGTATCTTCTGCTGAATCCACTCAGTAGGATCAACTTCGCACACCGGCAGATTCAGAAAGGACATCAGGACTACCGGATAGAAGAAAAGGGGAATTCACGGGAATATGAGGAAGCATTTCAGTCATTTAACCTGATGGCGGACGAACTGCATTCCTATCGGATAGAAGCCTATGAAAAAGAAATTGCCAGACAGAAGATGGAGCTTCGCAATCTTCAGCTTCAGATAAGGCCGCATTTTCTGCTCAATACATTTAACCTGATCTATACTCTTGTGCAGAGGAATGCGAATGATTCTGTCCAGGATATTATCCTTTATTTATCCGACTATTTCCGTTATATTTTCAGGAGTGAGAAGGAAATGGAATTATTTTCCAAAGAAATGGAAGTAATACGCGGTTATATTAAAATGGCATCTATCCGTTATAAGGGTTTGGTGGAAGCGGAATTTGATCTGGATCCTGAAATTGAGTTTGTGCGGATGCCTCCGCTTCTGATACACAATTTTATTGAAAATTCAGTGAAGTACGGTATAAAGGAGGGGGAAGTCCTTCATATAACCTTGCGTGGAGAGTATGATGACAGGATAGTGACGTTCTATATTATTGATGACGGAAATGGTATGGATGAGGAGACCCTGGAAAGGAACAGGCGGATACTCAATGGGGAATTGGAGCCGGAAAACCAGAATTCACATATGGGAGTGTTTAATTCCTTTAAACGTCTGAAGTACTTTTATGGAGAGAACACAAAAATAGAGGTGGAGTCCGAACCGGGGGTAATGACGAGCTTTATGATACAGTTTCCTTATGATGTGGAGGTTGAGGATGAATCTTTTATTGGTGAATGATGAAGAATTGACGGCAGAGACAATGAAAGTGGACATCCCATGGCAGAAGTATGGGATAGATCAGGTCTTTACGGCATACAGTGCGGATAACGGGAGGAATTGTATTGAAAAGAACCATATTGACATTATGCTGTGCGATATTGAGATGCCTGGAGAAAACGGGATTTCCCTGTTGCGTTGGGTAAGGGAAAATAAAAAGGACATAGAATGTATTTTCCTGACCTGTCATGCCTCTTTCGAATATGCCCGTGAGGCAATCGGGTTAGGCTGCCAGGATTATCTGCTGATTCCTGCTAAATATGAAAAGATCGGAAGTACGGTCCTTAAGGTAGTGAACAGGATTAAGGAGCAGCGGGAAGAAAAGAGGTACCAGGAATATGGGAAAATAGTCCTGCAGGAAAAAGTGGAGCAGGCGGCGGAAAGCAGCAGCCAGAAAGGGGATCCCAAGAGGCTTGTGCAGGACACAGTAAGTTATATCATGAAGAACCTGTCGGATGAAGAATTATCAGTCAATGAAATTGCAGACAGGCTTTATCTCCATCCGGTTTATCTGAATCGGATTTTTAAGAAGGAAAAGGGAACTTCAATCAGCCAGTTCATTATCGGAGAGAGGATGAAGCTTGCGGCAGATATGCTGAAAACAGGGAAAATGGGGGCAAATGCCGTATCGGAGCAGGTGGGGTATAAAAGCTACTCCAACTTTAACCTGTCCTTTAAGAAGTATTTCGGCTGTACGCCAAGTCAGTATATGGAGAAAGACGGAAGTGGAAAATGACACAATAATAAAATGGAAAAGTAAGGAGTATAGAAATGAGACAGTATGAAATGAAAGAATGGACGTTTAATGGGCCGATCCCCGAAAATTCCCAGGTGAGAGTGAATTTGAAGGCTGTGTTTACCAATGGAGAAGAAAATATAGAAACGGAAGGCTTCTACGCCGGAAATGGACAGTATAAAGTTCGATTTTACCCGGCGAAAGCAGGAAAGTATTCCTGGAAAATAGAAGGTGTGGTTCAGAGCAGGGGAGAGGAGGAATGCCTTCCTTCTGTGAAGAAAGGTATGGTTAAAACAGACGGACTGCATTTCAAATATGAATCCGGTGATAAATTCAGCCCGTTCGGAACGACAGTATATGCGCTGCTTCATCAGGATAAAGAGCTTGTGAATACGACTATGAACTCTTTGGCTGAGGCTCCCTTTAATAAAGTTCGTTTCTGTATATTCCCCAAACATTTGGCTTATAACCATAATGAACCTGATTTATTTGCATTTGAAAAGACCGATGGAAAATGGGATGTCAATAAGCCCTGTTTTGCATTTTGGGATGAATTGGATGAACGTCTGAAGCAGCTGGAGCTCATGGATATTCAGGCGGATTTGATATTGTTTCATCCATATGATAGGTGGGGCTTTTCAAAGTTAAACAGGGAAGAGTGTCTGACCTATCTGGATTACGCGGCCAGAAGGCTTTCGGCATATCCGAATCTGTGGTGGAGTCTGGCAAATGAATACGATACCATGCCCCATTTCGAATATCGCTGGTGGGAAGAATTTGCAGCGTATCTGTCTGAAAAAGATCCCTATAAACATTTGCTGAGCAACCATAATTGCCTTGTTTATTGGGATTTTGATAATAAGAATACAACACACTGCTGTATTCAGGATTCCAATGTACAGTATGTACCGGATTATCAGAAAAGATATGGAAAGCCAGTAATCTTTGACGAGTGCTGTTATGAGGGGAATGTGCCGTATTCATGGGGAAATATTTCCGCTTTTGAAATGGTAAACAGGTTTTGGATCGCTGTGGTCTGCGGCGGGTACTGTTCACACGGGGAGACTTATGTAAATCCGGAGGAGATATTATGGTGGAGCAGGGGCGGAAGGCTGCATGGGGAGAGTCCGTCCAGAATTGCATTCCTCAGAAAGCTGGTGGAAGAACTGCCCTCTGCCATTGATTATCTGCCTGCCCCTGAGGCTAATATAGAAGGCCTGGGGCGGTTGAAGGAGAAAGCGGATGATTTCTGTATGCTGCCGGGTTTCACCAAAGGCCTGGTTATGAGGCCTTATGAAAGAATCCTGTCATTTATTGAAGGCGCAAGAAAGTATCAGGGACATTGCGGAGAGGATGCTTTTCTTTATTATTTTGGACGGCAGTGTACAAGTAAGGCGGTAATCAAACTGCCGGAAAAGAATACATATACAGTAGAACTGATAGATGTATGGAATATGACAAGAGAAAAAATAGCGGATGATGTGACAGGTGAACTTGATATGGAATTGCCGGGAAAAGAAGGAATGGCCTTGCTGGCAGTGCGCAGTGTTTAGAGAAAGCAGTGAGGTATTCAGGGTAGGACCAGGGTGGCTGATAAGTAAATAATTCGAAAGCAGACAGAGGCAGAGCGGATCATGGTGATTTCCTCTGCCTCTGTTATGTCAGGATTTACAGGTAATACCCGGATATGACAGTGGACAGGATACATGGAAAGGTTTGATTTGTGGAGGTATTTAGTTTGCTGATACAATGGTGGACATTCTGTGAATGGTGTATAAATAATATGTAAGCAGTGATAACAGTTCCGGCCGGAAGATGTTAGGTTGATTTGGATATAGGAGGGTGTTTTGATGAAGAAAAAGATGATTGCTATCTTACTGGGTACCATAATGATTCTGTCTGGTATAACGGGGTGTGGAAATAAAGATTCAGCCTCTGTAAACAGCACGGAAACGGAAACAAAACAGACGGTGTCTGACGCAGAACTTAGGAAAGAGGAGGCTTCAGAAACTGAGGGAAAGAAGTATGATGGAGAGATCGTGGAAATAGTTTGGCAGTATCCGGGTTCAAGCGAAGTGGGAGAAGGTTTTTATCGGATGGAAGATGCACTTAATGAAATGATGGAAAAGGATATTGGTGTACATGTAACCTTTGAACCTTGTGATCTTTTAAATTCTCAAAATGATGCGACCCTAATGGTTTCTGCAGGAGAACAGTTAGATATATGCCTGACTGCATTTACTAGTGCAAGAAATCTGATAGATAGCGGTTTGGTTATTCCTCTGGATGATTTGATGGCGGAATACGGGCAGGATGTGCAGGAACAGGGGCCTGAGGCCGTGGAGTCCTGCAGGTTTGATGGTGAAATTTATGGTGTGCCCCCTCTTTATATTATAGCAAAGTACTATGGTTATAACATGAAAAAAGAATATGCTGAAAAATATGATTGCATGCCGGAAGAGGATAAGATTTATACTCTGGATGAAATGGAGAAAATTTTTGAAAAAATTAGAAAGGGAGAGGGAGAGGGTACTCTGTTCTTTGTACCATGGAATAATACCTATGAGCCATTAAATTATAACCTTTGTGAGTATGATAAAATTGGTGGTGATATGGCTTGGGGAACACTCATGCTTAACAGAAGCTTTGAGGATACCACAATAGTCGACCTGTTTGAGACAGAAGAATATGCGGCTTTTTGCCAAAGAATGTATGAATGGGCACAAAAAGGTTATATTTCTGCAGATGCTGCTGTAACGACAGACGCTCCGGATGATATATGTAAGCGTGATAATGTAGTTGGTACCTTTGCATATGGATGTCCTGATCCCAAACTGGCGGAAACAGTGGCGTGGTCAAGTGATGTTGTGGTATTTAATACGGTAGCTCCATTTATTCCGGGAGGTAATTCCGATTTCATGTGGCATATAACCATAAATTCAGAGCATCCGGATAAAGCGATGGAAGCACTGAACTACATATATAAAAATAAAGAGGCAGACACTTTAATCCAGTTTGGTTTTGAAGGAGAGGAATATGAAATTGTAAAGACAGAAGGAGAAAATGTGCTTGCCAGATATTTAACTGATAATCCCAGTGATCTGCCTTATTATAATCCTTATGGTATCTGGGGAAACAGACTGGACTGGCCTGTATTTGAACCCTCTGATATCATGTCAAACCAGATTAAGGGAGATATCGAAGGAAAGCTTCCGGCGTCAAGAAAATCTCCGGCTATTGGCTATTCCTTCAATTCTGAACCGATAGCGGCAGAATTGGCGGCTGTGCAGACCGTTATCGCACAGTATGCTCCCAGCCTGAATGCAGGCGCCCTGGATCCCGAAAAGGCATTGCCGGAATTCATTTCCGCGCTTAAGGATGCGGGTATTGATGAAGTAATTGCTGAGAACCAGAAGCAGTTCGACGAATATCTTGCACAGAAAGCGGAATGATGATAACCATATCTGTCAGTTTTGAATAAGTTGTGTGCGGGCTGTTGGTTTTGCTGGCAGCCCTTTTTTAAACAGCATTACCCCAAAGGAGAGGATGGTTGATTCATGAAGACCGCAAATAGAGTAAAAATAAATAAGAAAATGAACTGGCGTCATGCAATACCTTTCTACATCATGGTATTGCCCGGATTGATATATTTGCTTGTTAATAACTATATTCCCATGTTTGGTATCATTATTGCTTTTAAACGGATGAACTTCGCTAAGGGAATCTGGGGCAGCGACTGGTGCGGGCTTCAGAACTTTAAATTCCTTTTTGGCACAAAGGATGCGTGGTCAATCACCAGGAATACGATCCTGTATAATGTCGCTTTTTTTATTGTCGGCACAGTAGCTGCCGTACTTTTATCCATCCTTATCAATGAAATTACACGGAAAAGAACCTCAAAGGTATATCAGACAGTTATTCTTCTTCCATATCTGATGAGCTGGGTCGTTATCAGCTATCTGGTGTTTGCCTTCCTGTCGGCGGATACCGGATTTTTTAATAAAACCCTTCTTCCGGCACTGGGGATAAAGCCGATCAACTGGTATACCGACAAAGAAAAATGGCCGGCGATTTTGATATTGGTAAATACCTGGAAGGGCGTGGGATACAGTATGATCATCTATCTTTCCAGTATTGTGGGTATCAGCCAGGACTATTTTGAAGCCGCGAAAATTGACGGGGCGAATAAACTCCAGCAAATCCGCTATATAACCCTGCCGCTGCTGAAACCTACGGTCATCACCATGTTTATATTAAGCGTGGGACAGATTTTCCGTTCCGACTTCGGTTTATTTTACCAGGTAACCAAAAACAGCGGGCCATTATATGACTATACCCGTACCATTGATGTTTATGTCTATCAGGCGCTGATGAAGAACAGCGATTATGGAATGTCCAGCGCGGCCAGCGTTTACCAGTCGATTGTAGGCTTTATTCTGATATTGATAGCGAATCAGGTGGTCAAGAAATATCAGGAAAGCAGCGCGCTTTTTTAGGAGGAATAGAAAATGCTGAAAACCAGAGAATACAGGCTCACACAATTCTTTGCGCATGTTGTTTGTATCATATTTACACTCTGTGCCGTACTGCCCTTTCTTCTGTTGATCATTGCCTCTTTTACGGATAATCAATGGGCGATTTCCAATGGTTTTACGTTCTTTCCGGGAAAATGGAGTCTGGAAGCATATGGCTACATAGCGGAACAGTGGGGAACCATAGGGCATGCTTATCTGATGACCCTGGTAGTTACCGGTGCAGGAACGGCTGCAAGTCTGGTGATTTCCACATTATTTGCCTATGGCATCAGTAAGAAGGAAATTCCGGGAATGAAGGTCGTCAGTTTTCTGCTTATTTTTACCATGTTATTTAACGGGGGACTGGTATCGACTTACTATTGTTATATCAAACTCTGGCATATTAAAAATACCATTTGGGCACTGATTCTGCCGAACCTGATGATGAATGCTTTCAATGTCATCCTCATCAGAAATTATTTTACGAACAGTATTCCGATAAGTCTGGAAGAGGCGGCCCGGATAGACGGCGCCCATGAGTTCTCTATCTTTTTAAAGATCATCCTTCCCCTCAGCAAGCCGATTGTGGCTACGGTAGGCCTGATGACGGGGCTGGCATACTGGAATGACTGGATGAACGGGCTTTACTATCTGTCTAACAGAGGCGGATCCAGATATTATACAATACAGATTGTACTGAATAATATTAACGACGATATCATGGCGTTGGTGCAGAGTGCGACGAGTTCCTCCGGCATGGCGACAGCGGCGGCGAATATGCCGACAACAACCATAAGGATGGCTATTGCTGTTATCGGTATTCTGCCCGTTCTGGTATTATATCCCTTTTTCCAGCGTTATTTTGTGAAAGGGATTACTTTAGGCGGTGTTAAGGAGTAAAATAACAGGAAATATAGCAGAAGAGGAGGATATTTATGTATCATTCAATAAGGCCTGGCCAGGTGTGGCTGGATACGGAAGGAAAAAGAATACAGGCCCATGGAGGCTCTGTCATTTATATTGACGGCACATATTATTTTTATGGCGAGAATAAAGAAAAAACAGATGGAAAAAACGGCATCTGGCATTGGGGCGTACGCTGCTATGCCTCTAAGGATTTGTATAACTGGGAAGACAAAGGGCTGATCATTCCCCCGGAGCCGGATAATCCGGCATCCTCCCTTCATCCGGCTTCCCAGATGGACAGGCCGCATATCATCTATAACAGGGATACCGGAAAGTATGTGGCATGGCTGAAAATAATGAATAAGGATGGTACGCAGACGGAAACGGTGCTTTCGGCAGATGACTTCCTTGGCCCTTATACGAAAGTGAGAGAAGGGCTGAAGCCGTTAAATATGAGCGCCGGGGATTTTGATCTGGCTGTAGCTCCGGACGGGAAGGCTTATTATTATTTCGAACGAGTGCATTCTGAAACAATCTGTGCGGATTTATCCGCAGATTACACGGATGTGACAGGATATTACAGCACACATTTTCCGCATCCGTATCCGCCGTATGTGAGAGAGGCAACGGCACATTTCATGAGGAAAAGCAAGCACTATCTTCTGACCTCTGGGACTACGGGATATTTGCCGAACCCTTCGGAGGCCGCCGTGGGGGACAGCTGGCACGGCCCGTTTACCGTACTTGGAAATCCGCATCCGGGAGATGAAAGCAATACCTCTTTCCATTCCCAGATTTCCTCCGTATTCAAAGTACCGGGGAAAAAGGATCTTTATATTGCTTGTGCGGATCGCTGGCTTCCGGAACATATGGATGAAAAGTATGAAGAATATGCCGAAATGTATGAGGCTATGTTTGATCCGGAAACGGATATAGACTGGAGAGAACTGCAGAAGGAGCATCCGCAGGATATTTCGGGCAATACCTCCATTGCCGATTATGTATGGCTGCCGCTGCGATTTGAAGAACCGTCGGCAGAGTATCCACTGGGAATGGTATATATCGACTGGCTGGATGAGTGGCGGATTGAAGATTACGAATAAGACAGGACAAAAGGAGAACAAAATGGCAGAGAAGTATTTGGATATAACGTTACCGGCGAAGGAGAGGGCGCAGGATTTACTGTCAAGGCTCAGCCTGGAAGAAAAGATGGCCCAGACACGCTGCGCTTTTCCGGGCACGGGAAACAGTGACAAATTAAAGGAAGACTGCCGGTTTGGCATAGGGGAAATCAGCACTCTGGAAATACGGAATATGGAAACCCTGGAAGAAGCAGCGGCCTTCCAGAAAAAGATTCAGGAGATGGTGATGGAAAACAGCCCTCACCATATTCCGGCCATATTTCATATGGAAGGACTCTGCGGTGCTTTTATACAGGGAGCCGCAAGCTTTCCTTCCGGAATCGGAAGGGCATCCTCTTTTGATCCGGAACTGGAAGAATGTGTTGCGGGCATTGTGGCCAGACAGGAGCGTGCCGTTGGTATCTCCCATACTCTCGCCCCGGTACTGGATATTTCAAGAGATTCCAGGATGGGCAGACAGGGGGAAACCTATGGGGAAGATCCGACACTTGCCGCCGCTATGGGAACGGCTTATATCAGAGGGGTGCAGAAGGGAGAAACAGAGGGACTTCGTTCCGAAGCTGTCGCAAAGCATTGGCTCGGCTTTCATAATTCAGAGGGCGGCATCCACGGTTCCGCCAGCAATACGCCGCGCCGCCTGTTAACGGAGGTTTACGGCAAACCTTTTCAGGCGGCATTCCGGGAAGGAGGGTTACGCGGTGTCATGCCGTGCTATTGTACCTTTGACGGAGAAGCGGCATCGACCAGCAGCAGCCTTTTGACAAAGCTGCTTCGGGAAGAGATGGGATTTGACGGGCTGGTGGTGGCCGATTACGGCGCGATCGCCAATGCACACCGGTTCCAGCATATGTATGAAAGTCTGACGGAAACCGGTTATCAGGCAATGAAGGCGGGAATGGATATAGAAACGCCGGAATGCACCTGCTTTAATGAGGAATTAACGGAGTGGTTCCGTAACGGAAAAGCGGACATTGGTATTCTTGACACTGTCGTACTGCGGATTCTGGAGACGAAGTTTGGCATGGGGCTATTTGAACATCCATATGCGTTAACTGGAGCGGGGCTGAAGGAAGCTTTTTATGAGGAAACTGACATTTCTGTTTCGCTGCAGTCGGCGGAAGAATCTCTGATTCTGTTAAAGAATGATGGCGTCCTCCCTTTAAAGAAGAATATCAAAAAGATTGCGCTTATCGGGCCTCATGCGGATAATCCGAGGAGCTTTTTCGGCGGATATACTCACATAAGCATGGTGGAAGCGGTAAAAGCGGTGGCGAATTCCATAGCCGGAATAGGGGATGCGGCCTCAAACCTGAAAAAAGAGGTGCCATATATACCGGGGACGCAGATACAGTCTGATGAGACGGAAGAATTTGATGAGATTTTGAAGCGGATCAAGCCGGGATGTGAAAGTATCCGCAGCTGCATGGAAAAGCTGCTGGCAGATGTGGAAATCATTTATGCCCATGGCTATCCTGTGGCGGGGAATGATAAATCCGGTTATGAAGAGGCGTTATCAGCCATTCGGGAAGCTGATATCTGCATTATGACTCTGGGCGGTAAAAATGGTTCCTGTTCGGTGGCCTCTATGGGAGAAGGCGTGGATGCCGTGGATATTAACCTTCCCGAATGCCAGGAGGATTTCATCAGGGAAGCATCTGTCCTTGGCAAACCGCTGGTGGGACTGCATTTTAATGGAAGGCCGGTATCCAGCGACGCGGCGGACAGGTATCTGAATGCACTGATAGAGGCCTGGAATCCATCCGAAAAGGGAGCGGAGGCCATTGTCAGGGTTTTGACGGGCAAAGTGAATCCGAGCGGAAAGCTTCCTGTTTCCGTTGCTTATCATGCGGGACAGATACCGATCTATTACAATCATCCCAGCGGTTCCTCCTATCATCAGGAAGGCAGCATCGGATTTGAAAATTATGTGGATATGCCCCATACGCCACGTTATTATTTCGGACATGGGCTGTCTTATACTGCCTTTTCCTATTCCGATTTGCAGCTTTCTGAAAGAGAAGTAAAAGCTGATGGGAGTACGGAAATCAGCTTTATCTTGAAAAATACGGGAAACTGTGCGGGGACGGAAATCGTTCAGCTTTATATCAGGGACTGTTATGCAAGCATAGCCAGACCTGCGATGGAGCTGGCCGGATTCCGGCGGGTGACACTGGCGGCGGGTGAGGAGAAGAAAATAGTATTTTGTCTGAAGGCAGACCAGACGGCATTTTTGGATGTGGATTACCGGTGGAAGACAGAAGCCGGAGACATAGAGGTAATGATTGGCTCTTCCAGTAATGACATCCGGCTGAAGGATTCCTTCTGCATTACGGAGAACAGTTATATCGATGGAAAAAAGAGGGCTTTCTGGGCGGAGTGATTCAAAATTCATATAAAAGCAGTTGACTATACAGATAAATAATATTATAATGACCATATTATTTAAAATAGTCAAAAAAAGCAACCTGAAGTAGCTGTCAAGATGCTGCTCAGTACAGGGATCTGAAAAGATGTCGTCTGTTTTGAAGCAGAATATAAGGAATTATTTTTATATAATCCGGCGCAGCCCGCCGGATTATATAAAACTCTTATTTTGACTATTTAAATAAAATTGGTCATATAATTTATGGAGGAGCAGTCAATGATTACTGTGAATAACCTGTCGTTCAGCTATGGAAAAAATCCGTTCATAACCGATATGAACTTTTCGGTATCCAAAGGAGAAATATTCGGCTTTTTAGGACCGTCCGGCGCAGGGAAAAGCACTCTGCAGAAAATACTCATAGGTATGCTGCCGACATACCATGGTTCTGTGGTGGTGAATGGGACGGAATGTAAACGGTGTACTTCTGATTTTTATCAGGATATCGGTGTGGACTTTGAATTCTCAACGATGTATGAAAAACTGACCGCAAGGGAAAACCTGAGGTTTTTTTCGTCCTTATATGATAAAAAGCCCCGCCCGATGGATGAACTCCTGAAAATGGTGGAGCTTTCGAATGATGCGGATAAGCGGGTGTCGGACTATTCCAAAGGGATGAAGGCAAGGCTGAATTTTATTAAGGCGCTTCTGCATGATCCTGCGCTGCTCTGTCTGGATGAGCCCACCAGCGGTCTGGATCCCACAAACAGCCGCATGATGAAAGACATGATCCTGGCTGAAAAGGCAAAAGGGAAAACCATCCTGTTAACCACCCACAATATGCAGGATGCCACGGAACTTTGCGACAGAGTTGCATTTATTGTCAACGGTAAAATCTGTGCGCTTGACAGCCCCCATAATTTAATTATGTCTAAGGGTGCGGCAAAGGTGACCTATACCTGGGTAGAAAACGGAGAACATACCGCGGTCTGTCCCCTTGACCGAATCTCCTGTGATGAAAGGCTGAAAAAGCTGATCGAAGAAAACAGACTGCAGTCCATTCACAGCAGTGAACCTACGCTCAACGATATTTTTATGGATATTACAGGGAGGACGCTGATATGATGCTGGGGAGACTGACCGTCTGGGATATGAAGTTCCAGATAAAATATGGGTTTTATTTACTGTACAGCGTATTAACGGTAATTTATCTGATCATTCTGCTCGCAATGCCCGAATCTTGGCGTACAGCCGCGGCGGCGATTCTGATTTTTTCCGATCCTGCCGCTATGGGACTGTTTTTTATGGGTGCGATTGTGTTATTGGAGAAAAGCCAGAAGGTACCCTGTGCATATGCGGTGTCTCCCGTCAGGGCAATTGATTATATCGGTGCAAAGGTTATTTCTCTGTGTACTATCTCGATTATCGTTGCAGCCATACTGGCGGTCGCCGTAAAAGCGGAGGATTTGCCCCGTACGCTGCTGGGAACGGCATTGTCAGGCGCGGTATTTACACTGCTCGGAATTATTATTGCGACCAAAATTTCAAGCTTAAACCAATTTATCCTGTGGACGGTGCCGATAGAAGTGGTTGGGTTTGTGCCTGCCATATTACATATGTTCGGAGTAACGCCTGCCGTACTGCGGTACTATCCGCTCAATGTCTGTATGGATATGATAGCCGGCAAAAAGATTACGGCGACGGGGTTATTTGTTGTTGTATTGCTGATTGCAGTATTGATTGCAGCTGCACATAAATGTGTCAGAAGGATGTGGAAAAGTGCGGGAGGTATAAAATTATGAAAGCAGCCCGGATAAGCTTTATGCAGATGATGCTATTTATACGGCGCGATATGATGCTGTTTGCATCTTGCGCCGCTCCGCTGCTCGCAGGAGTGTTTTTCAGGTTTGCAGTACCTGTAATGGAACGGGCTTTGGTAAGCTGGACGGACAGAACAGAAGTTCTCGCTCCGTATTATGGGCTGTTCGATCTGATTTTTTCCATGCTTGCGCCCATCATGTTTTGCTTTGTTACCGCGATGGTAGTTTTGGAAGAGCATGATGATCATATTGAAAATTATTTGTTTATTACAACCCTGGGGAGGAAGGGGTATCTGATCTCGCGTATTTTTCTTCCGGTGGTAATAGCTTTTATCATGACAGTTATATTGCTGCCTGTTTTTAAATTAACTGCTCTGTCTGCGGTGGAGGTTCTGCTCCTTTCCGGGACAGGAGCGCTGCAGGGAATTATTATCGCTCTGCTTATAGTGACGCTGTCAACCAATAAGCTGGAGGGGATGGCTGTGACAAAAATGTCCACACTGACTATTCTCGGAGCATTTGCCCCTTATTTTGTGCGGGGGCGGATATCGTATATTTTGTCATTTTTACCTTCCTTCTGGATAGGAAAAACAATTTATGACCATAAATTTATTTTTATGATTCCGGCCATTCTTGCGGCTTTCCTGTGGATTTATATTTTAATGAAGAAATTCCTGCGGAAATTATCGTAGGCGGATGGCTTTTCTTCCGGGCAAAGGTAGAGTATACTGTATAGAAGAAATTTATTATATGGAAAAGCCGCCGGATGCAGCGAAGAACAGGAGGAACAGAATATGGGTGAACTCAGCAAACTTCCGAATATCGGAAAAATAGTGGAAGAGCAGTTAAATCAGGTGGGCATTTATACAGAGGAACAGCTTGCCCGGCTGGGAAGCAGACAGGCCTGGCTGAAGATCCAGAGCATAGACAGCTCCGCCTGCATCAACCGGTTGATGGGCCTGGAAGGGGCTATACGGAAAATAAAGAAAACGGAACTGCCGGAAGATGTAAAAAAGGAACTGAAAGAATTTTATCAGGAGCATAAGCTGCCGTTTTATTGATTTTTATGGAATAACAAAAGGAGGCCGCCTCGGAGTGATCTGAGGCGGCCTCCTTTTGTGAGGACAGAAGAGAAAAAGCGGCATGGTTTAAAAGAGAATGTTATCAGAGGATGGGCCTGCGGCAGCGTCCAACCTCATCATTCAGGGGGATTTCTTCATACCCCGGACGTGTATAGGTCTGTCCCGGAGAGGAAGTGCTGCCGCAGGAAACGGGACGGAAAGAAAAATAAGCATGAAGAAAACACAGGATTCCGCCCAAAAGCAGTACAAGAAAGAAAAAACAGACGGCAATGCCCAGAGCAAACGGAATTCCGCTGAAATCCGGGCTTAAGGATGTGAGGAATGCGGCAAGGGTCAGGCATGCGCCGCCGACGGCAGCGAGATTACCGCAGCAGTTATAGGCCTCCCGCAGCCGTGGTTCATTTTTGGCAGCCAGCGAACCTGTCAGCAGAGCGACGAGCATGGCGCCGGCGAACAGTATAAGTATGTTGAGGAATGGAGATGAAGTATCCAGCGTCAGCATGCCATTTGCAAAAAGTGTAAAAATGGTAAAAGCCAGCAGCATACCGATGACAATGGTGATGATGCAGAACTTGGTAGCATTTTTCATAGGTATCCCTCCTTTCGTTAGAGATAATTTACGGGAAATGAAATCTCCTTACATTAAGATATGCCGAACAGGGAAAGGTGTGGCTTGTGGATATGTGAAATATAAATGAATCAGGAGAAAAAACTATATATTAGCAGTAGATGCGAAAACGGGTATGATAATTAAAAAAAGGGCTCATTTTTTATTGTTTGGTAACGCTTTTTGTAACATGGAAAAGAGTACTATTGTTTCAGTGAGACTTATATCAACTGATAAAGCTATTAAGATGGGATATGAGGAAGGAGCAGTTTATGAGACAGTCTAAGATGAGCGGACGGAGTAAAAAAATATTAGCGGTATTTCTGGCGGCGGCAATGATAGCCGGAAATGCCCTGACCGTTTTAGCAGAGGATGTCAGCGGTAATAATGTGGAAACCGTTGAAGAAAAAGTGGAAGAGACAAGCCAGGAAAGCAGCGGAGAGGCTTCGGTGGAAGAAAGCGGCAGCCAGGAAAGTACAGAGGAAAAGCCTGAGGAGAGTACTTCAGGGGAAGAGACAACAGAGACGGAATCTGAGTCAACAGAAGAAACGGAATCTTCGGAAGGAACTGAATCACCAGCAGAAACAGAAGAAACTGAGACAGAAACGGAAACGGAAACTGAATCGGAAACAGCAAACGGCAGTGTATCCGGAAACAGCGTATCCGGAAATGATGTTGAAGAAGAAACCGGATTTGAACTGACTTATGTTTATGATAAAGAGGCCGTTACCGTGGAAGGCCCTGACAGGGTGGAAGAGGAAGAAGAATTTTCCTTCCGAGTTACATTGAATAAAGGCTATACCCTTTTGGAAGTCACCTGCGGCGAGGAAGCTCTGACGGCAGAAGTGACAGATGCTGCAGAAACAGATGGCTTTTCCTATGTATGTGAAAAGGTAACGGAAGATACAGAGATTGTAATAAAATCGGAAAAAGAAGCGGAAGAAGAACGGATCTTCGAAAAGAAGGATGTTGTTATCGGAAACGGCAGAGCCACAGTTACCATAAAAGCGGCGGCAGATGATGAAAACCTGAAGGATGCGGAACTGGTGGCGGACGAGGAGAAAGCGGATTCCCGGCTGCTGGAGGACTATGCGCTGAATGAGGGAATGGAATATCTGAGCCACATTGATTTCGGTCTTCATTTTGAGAAAAAGGCAGAAGATGGTTCGATGGAAGAGGTACAGCCTTCCAAACCGGTAAAGGTTACGATTACTTTTACGAAGGAACTGAGCTTTGACAGTGAGGTACAGAAAGCGGAATTGCTTCATGTGACTGCAAAGGATGGAAAGCAGGAAAAGGCGGAAAAGGCAGCGGATCTCTATGAAATGGCGGCGGTGGCATATTATAGTGCACGTAATACACAGATTCCGGGTATGAAGAAGGTGGTAACCTTTGAAACCGACAGCTTCAGCCCATTTCCCATTATGCTGATGCATGTGGTGGAAGATGAGGAATATACGCCTTTATCCTGGGCAAATTCAGGAAATTATAATTATGTGCCCGGAAACAGTAAGTGGAAAGCGTATCCTATTGATAACTCGAAGCCTACAACGAGCGGAATCCAGGTGGATGTTTCTCATGTAAAGAAAGATGGTTATATTATTTATACTATTCCGGCCGGCTTCAGTTCCCAGACAATCAATATAAATGCCACAGAGGATGTCAAGACAATGCTGGAAGGTTCTTATGTTCCCGGAGACGAAGCCTTATTTACCATTAAGATAGTAAATAATTCAGTATACACCTTTAATTATGTGAAAAATTCTTTTTATGGCGGAACGGAAAGCAACGCCTACATGTATGAAGATTCGGATCCGAAGTATCAGTGCGTAATTGATATGTCTTCATCTTCGGGACTGGCAGCAACAGGCGGCTGGGTAAACGGAGCGACAGGATTCGATGGTTCGCCTATACTGAACTATTCCTCGAATCCCGCGGGAAATGGATGGGGAATCAGCCGTACGGCGAATGAGGCTCTTCAGTATCTGCTGCAGAACTATTGTGATAAAGAAGATAAAAAAGATAGTCAGGGTAAAGACTTTGAGTTTACCAGTAACAGCGGAAAAAACCAGAGGTTTTATACGGATGAATATCTGGGAAAAGCATTGAAAAGAGCCGGATATACAGGAATTGGACAGCTTTCCAATTATTATATCGATTATTATAATAATGTAAAAGGCACTAATATTACGAAGCTGGAGGATCTTGCTCCTTCTTACCTGTATAATTCTTTATTCAAGGGAAACCGGATGTACGTAAGGGAAACCAATCCGGAGGTAGTGGAGCTGGGATATAATTTCTTCTATAATATGGGAACCCGAATAGTTCCTGAGGATACCAAAGGGCTTTCAAAATCTCAGTTCACCATCGGAAACTGGATGCGGAACGAAACCGGATTTGAAGGGGAAATAGAAAGCCTTCTGGGAGAAGTGGCGCCGGGAAACAGCTATGAGCTTCCGGGCTTCAAAATGGAGATCGATTTCCTGTATATATCCAATGCCTATATGGATATGGATTATGGTTTTACCTTCGGCCTGCAGCTGACCAGGAATAATCCGCCGACGCCTCCTGAAATACCTGCTCCGGAGGAACCGGCGCCGGGCAATCCGACACCCGCCGATACGCCGACACCAACCGTGACTGCGGCAGTTCTGGGGGAAAGTGCAGCGCCTGATGTGGCAGTTTTAGGAGAGGCTTTGCCTCCCCAGGTAGGAGTGCTTGGTGAGAGCAAAGGGCCCGGAACCGGAGACAGTGCACCGATTGCGGCCTGGGGGCTTGCAGCACTGGGAACAGC
>OGXN01000780.1_pt1 | contig 37121 bp, 48 predicted proteins | sample 1576281 | NCBI WGS metagenome assembly OGXN01 (sample SAMEA3541494, study PRJEB24748) | human gut metagenome | biome: human gut; feature: human-associated habitat; material: faeces | place: China | collected 2012
AGGCCGAGCAGCTCCTGCGCCCGGCGTTCGGTGTCGAAGTCGGCGAATGCGGCGACGGCGCCTGAGGCTCCGCGGCGTTCGAAACGTTCGCACCAGAGCGGCACTTCGAGGGCGTCGATGGTGACCAGCAGCGGGGTGTCGGTGTCGAAATCCGCGGGGAAATCGGCGTAAAGCGACAGCATCACTCCGCCGTCGGTGCCGAAAAGCTTGTTGATTCTGCCTGCGGGTATGGAAACGCTCATGTCGGTTCGGTTTACGGTGTTTTATCCTCCGCATCGCGTGGAGCGTGCGATTCTCGCTCGTCCGGCGGTGCGGCAGGGGGACTTTCCATGCGTGGCGTGGCGCTTCGTGGCTTGCCGCCCGTCCGGAAAGAGTTTACAAAAGTAATGAAAAAAACCGGTAAATCTCCCGCGTTGGGAAATTTACCGGGATTCCGGAAAGAAGCGTTCTGCGCTTATTCTGCGGCGGGAGCTTCGGCTTCGCCTTCAGCGGGTGCTTCTGCGCCCTCTGCGGCAGCGGCCTGCTCGGCCTCCTTGGCGGCAGCTTCGGCTGCGGCCTTCTTCTCGGCGATGGCCTTTGCGCGCTCCTCCTTGACTTTGGCTTCGGCGGCCAGACGGGCCTTTTCGGCCGACTTGGCATCCGCTTCGAGCTTGTTGCCCTTAGCCTCGATCTTACCGGCCTTCTCGGTCATCCATTTGTTGAAACGAGCTTCGGCTTCGGTCTCCGAGAATGCGCCCTTGGCGATACCGCCCAGCAGGTGCTTCTTGTATAATACGCCCTTGTACGAGAGAATTGCCCGACAGGTATCCGTAGGTTGTGCGCCTTTCTGCAACCAGCCCAGTGCTTTCTCGAAGTCCAGGTCGATCGTAGCAGGATTCGTGTTGGGGTTGTAGGTACCCAGCTTCTCGATAAATCTACCATCACGTGGCGCCCTGCTATCTGCGGCAACGATGTGATAGAAGGCGTAACCCTTCTTACCATGACGTGCCAGACGAATTTTAACAGCCATTTTGCTATAAAATTTTGTTGTAATTAATAAAAAACGCTCACCCACTTTGGGCTTTTAAGCCTGCAAATGTAGGCAAAATATTCCGCCCGGCAAAATAAATTGCGGAAAAATGCGCGCGGAAGGCTGTTTTATGGCGTTTTCGATACGGATGAAAAAATGCCGGGCCGCATTTGCGGCCCGGCGTCGAGTGATCCCGGCGGGATTCGAACCCACGACCGACAGCTTAGAAGACTAAGGTATTATCTATCCTATTTCAATTCATATTCAGCAATTTGCAACCTTGTACGAAATCTTATTTGGGCAACATTCGGAATTTATTTAACTGATTTCAATTCTGATGCGAGGTTATACAAAGTAGCGCAATAGGCGCTATTTGCGATTTTAAGTTCCCAAATTTCGATTTTCTCCAAGAAAACGAATGTGGGGTCATATTCGGCCTGAGATAAAAAATTCGGGCTTAAAATGCGCGATTTATCTTATTTCTTTTTATAGACCCCTTAAAGCGTGTTATTTTTTATCAACTGGGTTTAGTGGAAGTTTTGCCTCCGACCCTGCATGGGGGGGGGTGTAAGTTGTTGTATTTGTGTGATTTGCAATTATTTCCTGTTGCTGAAGTATGGTTTCATTTGCCGCAGATAATGCTTTATTTGCATCAGCAAGTGCCTGAACAAGTTTAGCATTCACAAAATCGGGAGCCTCATTTTGAGAAATTGCTCTATCTTTTATCATTTTGCCACGCCCGATGATAAGCCAATCAGAATTCAGATCGTCGTAAAATAGTAATATCTTACGGATGATATCTTCACCTAAAGAGCCTCCACTACTGGCCATTTTGCTAAAATAGCTATTGCTTACTCCAATAACAACAGCAATCTGGTTAAGTGTAATGCCTTTATACTTAACATACTCTTGCAGCCGATAAATAATTTTCGTAATATTTTCCTCTTTTTCTTGCATGTGTCGTAAAATAGTTAGATATTTGCATCGTGGTACGAACGTACCATACGTTCATACCCCAATAAATCGGGGTAAGTTACTGAAAAAATAGGAATTAACCAAAAATGGGGAGGATCTTAAAAAAGCGACCAGAATCCGCGCCGTCCAACTGGCAGGCTGTACTGACAGAAATGGAGATCAATGATGCTTGGTCGCTGAAATTAGAAGACAACACGGCAGATAATGCTCGTGCCGCGATTAAACGATTGCGAAGGAGCGCAAGATATTCTCATTTACGATTTAAGACACACAAACACAGGAAACCGAAACTATTCATTATAACACGGATAAATGATGATCCCGGACCTCAAAACAATAAAGCAACTACTTGAAGAGGCTATCGCAGTCGGTTCTTCAACGGTTCTGAAAGAGTTGCGGCCAAAATCCGATGCTCTATCTCGCAAAAAAGCGGAGTTGGAATTCGGAGAAGCCAGAATCCGAGAGCTACTCGAAGCCAATTTGATTAGTTTGAGAAAAATTGGTGCGAGATACTATCTGAGTAGAGTGGAGATCAATCAAGCTCTTTGCCAATCATCAATTCAATTACTATATATCAAAACCCAAGATGGGCAGCAACCGACCTCTGACAAAAGAAGAGTGGGCCGAATACTGGGCAACTGTAGAAGAACAAGAAAAACGTGAATATCTACGCCTACGGACATACACTGTATTATTCAAGATACTCTGCCCTGCTTGTTCACACAATGCTGAGACAAGAAAAAAGATAGTCTATGATTGTCCAAACTGCCGGATAATTAAATGGCACAACTGTTCGATAAGACAAGTTCAAAGCGGAGAAATAAAAAATAGAATTATAACGAAATATCCAACAACAGAATGGATTAAGGCTTATGATCACACACGAGCCGAGAAATGGAGTTGGAAAAGGCATGAATCGAAATTCAAACAAGACATCATGGGGAATTGGATTCCAAAATGATATTCAAATATGCGTAGAAAGCGCATATATGGTTCTTTTAATAATCTATTTTTCGAAGTAAAGAAGAGAAACTTCGGGGAGGCAGTTGCCCCTGTCTCCCCAAATTTTACAGATGGCGAATCAGGTAAAAATACGAGATAGGGGTGGCTACGTCTACACGATTCCGGGAAATAACGTTTCGGAAACAGCTATTGATATATCGTCATATACGAAGGAAGGTCAAGCATCCCAATCTGTTTATTGATATGAGATCTGCGTACTCTTACACGCAGTTCCTCGCTCTATTTCGTATTGCAATATCGCTACAACCGATTATTCGGACAAATTTCGATACCCCTGATGGCAAGATTTCCCTCCAGGCAAAAAATGTCTATTGGGATAAAAAATCACACATGGTAGAGATTGTATTACCATTACGAGACTTTGGCGTTAGGCCCGAACATTATAACGAACTCGAAAGAGCTCTCCTCGACATGAGCCGTATCAGTGTGACTTTTCCGCAAAGATCGGCTTTGACAAATGAGGAACTGTCTGCAACTGGAGGATTGTGTCATGTTGCGATTGAACGAAAAAATAAACGTCGTCAGAATGCACATTTCTTTTTTCACGAACAGATTGTACATACAATCATTAATCCTCAAAACGGTTTCTCCCAAATCTTGAAAGAGACCGTTGAGAAAGCCAGTTCAATCTATACTGCCAAGTTATATTTCAATATCTGTCGTTGGGCGGATAAAGGCCAATGGACTGTTACCTATTTGGAACTGAGATCTATTTTAAATGTAGATCCAACAAAATACAATTCGTATCACGATTTTCGGAAACGGATACTGAAAAGCAGCGCCGATGCCTTAATGCACAAAACCAATTACTGGTTCACATTTTACGAGCGGTTTCCCCAGCGTTCGAAGATTCCTGATATAATTTATTTCATCATCCATAATGGGCAGTTGAGTGATCAGGAGCGACGGGATTATAAGAACCGAGTGAGCCGGATTAAGGACACAGGCTCACATTTGGGGATAACAGCTCGCTCCATGAACTCAATTTTAGAAAAGATCACCCCGCAGAATAGCCGCTATGTGTATAGAAAACATAACGAATTACTTGCATATATCGCCGATAATGAAGGCGAAATAACGAATCATGCAGCCTATTATCGACAGGCTATGCAAAATATAGTGCTTGGCGAACTACTCAAACCTGCTGAGATACAAGCTGAATTCGATTTCTCAAACCCTTCAATACTTTAGCACAATGAAAGTTATAACAATTCTCAATCTGAAAGGCGGGGTTGGCAAAACCACGTCAACGATCAACTTGGCAGAATATATAGCCACGGTTGAAAAAAAGCGCGTACTACTTATTGATGCAGACCCACAGGCAAACCTTACTCACTTCTACCAAACTGATGTACCCAAACAAGACAATTTTTTCGGGATTTTTGCCATGCGCGATAAAGTTACCCCGTCTATTGTCAGAAAGAATCTGCATATTATTCCATCCAATGCTAGATCCTCTAAGATTAATTCTTTGATCGAAGGGGAAAACAATTCATTGTACATCCTCACAGATATATTGCATAGTCGGGATTATACGGAAATTTATGACTACGCGATTATTGATTGCCCACCCAGTTTAGGTCAAACAGTTGTCAATGCTGTCGTAGCTGCAGATTACGTAATCATTCCGGTTACAACCGGCGAATTCGCATCGCAAGGCCTCGACTCCGTGATTGCTGCAATAACAACCATTCAACGGGAATACAATCCAAAAGTTACGGTTTTGGGAATACTTCCAACGCTTTTTAGCGCAGGTAGAATCGCATCCCAAAATCTTATTTCGCATTTGAACGATAGCGGTCTGCCTGTATTTGATTGCCGGATTCGCTATTGTGAAAGTTTCCGGAGGGCCGAACTGGCACATAAAAGCGTTTATGAATTTGATAAACGCAGCAATGCGGCTCTCGATATGGCTGCGTTTTCTAAAGAAGTGATGCTCCGACTCAAAAAGAAATAGTTATGACCAGTGAACTTGATAACCTGATTACCGACATGGGACAAGGCTCCAGACGTCGCGGTGTAAAAAAGGGGCGTAAAAAGATCAGAACGACTGTTCGAAGATCCACTATTGAGTTCACCGCAGAAATGGACTCCATTATCAAACAGCACCTATTCAAACATCATAAATCGTATGTCTGGGAAGCTGTTTACGACGGATTAAAATGTTTGGCCGAAAACGAAGGATATAAATTATGACGAATAAAGAATATAAAGAGCGTCGTCAGACGCTCGATCTGGCAATCGCTGCATTGGACGAAGAACACCTCGAAGACCGAGAATTTGCAGATGGGGCACTTGTAGAAATTGATTACGACTGGCACAAACGTATCGGCGTGATCTGCGGCTGTTTTATCGACCCCTTCGACGGTTCCATCCAATACAGGTATCATCCGTTGCGAAAGAGCGGCATCCCTGCTAAAAACACATGTAATACCTACTACGGCAGTAAAATTACGAGAGCATGACATTTCTTATATTATGCGCCGCGACGGTTTGCAGTTTCGCACCCCCAACCGGTATCGAGCGATTATTGAATATGGCAGAAAACTACCGCCAAGTCGAACAAACGATTCTGCTGCTCAAGCGGCCGAATCCGATAATTGACCATGTACCCTGCATCTCGCCACTTCGGGCCGAAGATTTTCGACACCTCCGGATCAGCTCCGCTTACGGAACCCGTCTCCATCCGCTCCTGAATGAATACAAACACCACGCAGGCATAGATCTGCCTGGCAACCCGGGCGAATGGGTTTATGCGACAGCGGGAGGAATGGTGGCGAAGGTCGGCCGGACTGCAACGATCGGAAAGTTCATCCGACTGCGCCATGATTACGGCTTCATGACCCTTTACGGCCATTTGAGTTCGATCGACGTTGCGGAACGTGACAGTGTTCATATCGGCCAGGCAATCGGACGTGTCGGCAGCACAGGGCGCAGCACAGGGCCACACCTGCACTACGGAGTTTCCAAGAACGGCATTGAGCAAAATCCGCTCCCGTATTGCTATTTATACCTCCGATGGCAGAAAATGTTGATTGGTGAAGGGAAGAAGTATATCAAAAGATCCGGTCCCAATTTAACAAATTAGCATTTTAATAACGTTTGCAAATGAAACATATCTTCTTATCTATTGCCGCAATTCTTATTTCAGCGGTTGCGCAGGCCCAGTTCTCGTCCGTATCGACCAACATCGTCGGATGGGCTGCCGGTAATATCAATGCGGCCATTGACGTGAATGTGAACCTACACAATACGCTCAACATTCCGGTCTCGGTCAATCCGCTCAAGTTCGAGGATACCCAGTGGAGCCATGTCGTCCTGCAACCGGGATGGCGGCACTGGTTCGTCGAGCGATACATCGGACAGTTCGTCTCCCCCTCGCTGTTTTATGCCAACTACACCATAGGTTACGACAAACGCACCTTCAAAGGCAATGCCTACGGCATCGGATGCTCTTGGGGTTACTCGAAACTCCTGAGTACCCGCTGGAACTTCATCGTCGAGATCGGGGCCGGTATCGTCTATACCCCCTACACCGAGAAGCTGCGGCCGAAGCACATCGGGGAGTTCGACGACGAGTATACCTATCGTCACCGCCGGTTCCTGCTCGTCCCGATCAAATGCAACCTGTCATTTTCCTACTTGTTCTAATTCACAGATCCCATGACAACGACTTTCGAAAACTCCAAAGGATATAAAGTACTGACATTATCGGCCGCCGAAATCAAAGTATGGGCTCGGGCCAAAGTCTGCGACCGCTGCGGTCGGAAGATCAGTTCAAGCGGGTTCTATGTAGGAGCCGTCAATCTCATGTATTGTCCCGACTGCTATGAAGAGTGGCATGAAACGGCTCCAGAGAAACAGGAACTTCAGGATCTCAGGGAGAGTAGGCATCTGGGCAAAGCCATCGTGCATATTGCCGAAGCACTATCGGACAAAAAATCAAAATGCAATTTATTATGAACCGTATCTATTTGCGCATATTCGGCCTGACAATTCTGTTGATCCAAATGGCATTGATCGGATATACAGCATTCACTGTAAAGGAATTACCACATCGTTATCAGCAAGAATTTGACAATGCAACGAAACGCCTGGCCATCGAGGAGTGGAGCAATCATAACGCCAAGAAACAAGATCAGCTATCTTCAGAAGATGCTATTCTGGCGAAAGCAAAAGATATTTCAATAGAATCAATAATAACAGCATACGATGCTGAAATCAGCAAATTGTTATCGAAGCAAATCGGTTTATTATTCCTTCTGATACTAACATCTATCGCCTCTTTTGTTCTACCACTTGAAGATTAATTTCAGAAATGAAACCGTATAGAACACTCGTTTACATAGTTCTGACCGTCCTGATGCTCTCTTGCGCCATGACGCACTCCTTGCAGCGCAGCACCCCGACGGCCGACATCCATCTGCCCAGCAATGGCCCCGTGGAGACACCCGAAGTAGAAGACGTCGAACGGGCTGTCACGCAAATGCGAAAAATCTCGATGAACGGCGGCCGTGACAGCGCCTATCTGGCCGAGGTCGAACGCGACTCCACGGGAGAAGTCACCATCAAAGGCGAGAACATTCAGACGGTCTACATCGTTGCCAAGTCGAAAACCGTAGCTGAACGCAACGGGGAGATTGCGATCGACTTCATCGTAGGCATACCCGCTGCTCTCCAGAGCAGCACGTGGGGGTTGTCGCTCACCCCGATCATAGAGAACAATGGGATGGAAGAGGCGCTGCAACCGCTCTCTATCCGGGGTGAGCTTTTTTCCGACATCCAGAAGCGCCAGTACTGGCAGATGAACAAGTACCTGAACCGCATGCTCGGCGACTCGACGGAGCTTACGTCCACCACCGGCCTGGCCGCGAAGTACTACGAAGCCTACAACCGCTACATCGCCGGCGGCCAGAAGCGCCGGGCCGACAAACTGGAGTCCACCTACAAACAAACGATCTCGTTCCCCTATTTATCCGATCCGCGGCTCGACTCCGTGCTGATCCGCAAAGGGGAGATCCGGTATTACTACACCCAGACCTACCGGCCGACGAAGGATACCAAGCGCCTGCACCTCTTTTTCCGCGGCCGCGTCGACGCCATCGACCGCAGCCGCTACGACCTCTCGAACAGCGACACGCTTACCTACACCGTGACATCCATGCTCTCGCTCCTGGACAACGAGCCGCGGTACATGCTCAAGATCATCGACAAGTACGTCGAGGTACGCGACCGCAACTACATCACCTTCCCGGTCGGCCGTGCCAATGTAATCGACACGATGGGCCAGAACCATGTGCAGCTTGACAAAATCGAGCGCCTGATGGACACGCTTATCAACCAATACGAGTTTTTCGTCGATTCTATCACCATTACCGCTTCATCCTCTCCCGACGGTCCGATGGCGACCAACAACCGCATTGCCGGCGAGCGTGCCCGGGCAATCAAGGAGCGCCTGGTGCGCAAGTTCGGCCGGGAAGTCGATACGCTCATTCGCACCCGCTCGATCGGTGAGGACTGGACGCTGCTCAAGCGCCTGATCCGACACAACAGCGACGTACCCAACTGGGAGAAGATTACGGACATGATCGACCGGAGCAGGAACCTCGACGTGACGGAGCAGTTCCCTGAGGACTACGCCTTCATGAAGGAGATCCTCTATCCCCAGTTGCGGGCCGTAGACTTTCGCTATAACCTGCGCCGCGTCGATATGGTCAAGGATACCGTTGTATTGACCGTACTCGACACGACCTACATGCGCGGAGTGCAGCAGCTCCGTGACCGGGATTATGCCGGGGCGCTGCGCACCCTGAACGACTACAAGTGCCAGAACCTTGCGATCGTGCTGCTCTCGCTGAGTTACGACGAGGCGGCTTTCGAGATTCTGGAGCAGCTGCCGCCGGCCGAGAAGAACCCAAGAACCGATTACCTATCTGCAATAGCACTCTCGCGCATGAACCGGCCGCGCGAAGGACTGGAGTATTACCTCAAGGCGATTCAGGCAGATCCGGTGCTGAAGTTCCGCGGTAACCTCGATCCAGAGATCCAAATTTTATACAAACAGAATAACGTAAAAGCATCCTGGTAAGATGGAACTACAAACCATACAAAATAAGATCTACGAGATCCGTGGACAGCAGGTGATGCTCGACTTCGACCTGGCTGCACTCTATCAGGTAGAGACGAAAGTTTTAAAACAGGCTGTCCGCCGAAATATCGAGCGGTTTCCGGAAGATTTTATGTTCGAGATTTCGAACGAAGAGTATAACTCTTTGAAAGACAGTTTGAGGTCACAAATTGTGACCTCAAACAAGGGCGGCATTCGGTATATGCCGTTCGCTTTTACCGAAATGGGCGTTGCCATGTTATCGAGTGTGTTGCGCAGCGGGTCTGCGATACAAGTCAATATCGCCATCATGCGGGCATTCGTCGCCATGCGCAACTATCTCACGCAGGCATCGCAGCATTCGGCCGAGCTTGCGGAAATGCGCAGCCGTCTTCAGCTTATCGAACATGAAGTTCGGGAGAACCTGAAAGACATGAACGACATGAGGGAAGACAGCGGCAAGGACATCGGCGCAATTTACGAGGCCATAGGGGCACTGTCCGTCAAGCTACCGCAAATTCGGCAGGAACCACAAAAAATCGGATTCAAGAAATAGCAGCATGAAACCTATCCAAATACTGTTCACAGGACTTTTGCTCGCGAGCCTTCTCCCCGGCTGCGAGATCCACGACGACATCGACGTCGATGTGAAGCGCAAGGCCATCGTATACCTGCGCTACAACTACAACGACGGGGAGCACGACACCATGGACGAGGTGCAGACCCTGCGCCTGTTCTTCTTCGACCTGAAGACCGGCAGGCAGTACCGCGACACGACGCTTACGCGCGACGAGTTCCTGACCGATACCGGAGCCATGCAGACCTACATTTCCAATGGAGAATATGGGATTGTGACGCTTGCGAACGTAGGGCATGGCTCCACGGTGTCGGCAGACAACCTCGGCGATGCCGCCATCACCTTCCCGGATACGGGTGCCGACCCGCTTTTCTTCAACCGCATCCAGACGCCGATCCAAAAGGGCGACTCGCTGCGCTTCGACATCGACCTGTTCAAGTCCGTATACAAGGTCAACGTCCGTGTCGAAGGGATGCAGAACATCAACAACCCCGAAGATTTCTATTTCGGGCTGAACAACTACGCCGCTCTGAGTTTTGACAACAAGCCCTGCGGCGGCTTCAGAATGTATAGTCCCCAACTGGCCCGCGACCCGGCGGCCGGCACCATGTCGGGATCGTTTTACACGCCCTACTTTCCTTCGGGCTCGCCAATCTCAATCGGCATCTACACCGACGATCCCACCTCGATTTACGGGCATGAACTCTTTGTGGCCACGATACAACGCTACATGGAAATCGCCCCTAATCCGGGACACGACGTCGAGATAGACATCCGCATTCTCCTGAACAGAGCCAATGTGACGGTGATTATCTCCGACTGGGAAGGAACAGTCATTCAAGAAGAACATTTCGGAGCATAGGCTCGAAAATAACTTATTTTCTCACTTAATTTTTTAATCATCCCTCTATGAAAAAATTTTTTATGAAACTGACCGCAATCGCGGTAATGCCGATGCTGCTTGCAGCCTGCACGAAAGACGAAGTTAATCCTACACCGACCAACGGTGGAAAGGAAGGCGAAATCGAACTTATCCTGAAAAATGAAAGTGTAGCTGACGGAACCCGCGCCTTTGGCTCCGGCACTACCGAAAGTTGGGAGAAGTCGATCTCCTCGGCCGTGCTGATCGTCTACAACACCTCGGGCACGCAAATCCTGCGCCGTGTCCTGACCGCCGCCGAAGTGAACGGCTCGACCACGACGCCGATCAAGTTCGTACTTCCGGGCGTGAGCGCCGATGCCTCGTGTGATTTCTATGTCGTCATCAACCGTAACATAGCGGATAATATCACCACCAAAACCGGGCTGCTCGCAGAATTGGAAAGCGACATCGCCTCCTACAACAGCACCTACGCCAACGTCACGACAAAGGCCATGCGCACCGGAGGATTCGTTATGACAGGCTCCGCGAGCGTCAAGATCGCAGCAGGGACGACGGCCGTAACCATGACCGTGAAGCGCGTCGTGGCGAAGGTCGAGATTCAGACCTCCATGACCGACTCGTTCCGTACCAAGTACGGCAACGGCTGCGTCGAGGTCAAGAAGGTAACCTTGAGCCGCGGTGCCGAGAAGTCCTTCCTGATTGACCAGACCACGAGCAAGTACGCCACCGTAAGTTCTTCTTTCACCTCGGCGCAGGACGCCTACTGCGACAAAACCGGAGCGTCGAAAACGAACGCATACAAGTACAACAACCTTTTCTACATCAACGAGAAGGCCGCAGCCGCTACGGGATCGCGAATAAAAGTAGTCCTCAATGCCGTTTATGATGCTGACGGCAACCTCTCGACTACGACCGACCAGCTGGCCGTCACCTACGAAACGGAACTCACGGGAGCAACCGGCGGCAAGATCGCACGAAACGGCTCCTACAAAGTCAATGCGAAGCTCGACGGACTCACAGGACAGGACGTGACTTTGGCCGTGACCGTCGCAAACTGGGATGCCTTGTCCACGCAAGACGTGAACTTGGGGCAGTAAACCCTACCTTTTCCCCAATCATCCCCGGCTGCGGCCGGGGGTGATTCAAGTCGCCGTAGCTCAATCGGAAGAGCGCATGTCCGGTTTCTTTCATACGAATAGATTAGTAAATTGGATCCGGGCATGAGGTTGCGGGTTCGAGTCCCGCCGGCGACACAACTCCAAATATTTTGCGTCATGAAAACTTACAAGACAATTCTCATGCTGCTGCTGGCCGCAACGACGGCGTGCAGCAAAGACTCCGCAGAGCCGGATACTCCCGGCCCGAAACCCTCAATCAGCATGACACTCGATTACCAGAGCCGAGAATACGAGTTAGGCGAAGTAATCGAGGCAACACTGACAATCACCGAAAAGAATCCGGCAGCAGACTATTTCCTGTTGAACACCTCCTGCAACGGAGGTAAGGCCGTGGCAACAGTAGACGGCCATGAACTGCAATGGCAAGCCGAACAGCAGATTCCCTACGAGATCGTCAACGAGGAGTTCTCCTCGAAGGTGCTCCACCTGAAAATTACGCCCCAAGCCGGGGCGACGGCCAAACAGCCGTTCAACTTCGGGATCTATGCAATCTCGGCCGGCGGGACAAAGGTCGAAAAAAGAATTTATGCAGTGAGTGTCAATACTGCGGAAATCATAACGAATGCCGAATGTATCACCCCGACAATCAATTTGGAACAGCAGTGCAAATTTATTTTAACAGCAACCAAAGAGAATTATGCCGGTGACTTTTTCGTACAACTGTCAACTGAAGGCAACGGATTTTTCATACTCGAAGACGGCAGTGCCGGAAATCGGTTCTACTGCCCTGCAGACTCCCATAATATGCTCTCATACCAGCCCCATGAAACCGGCTTACACAAAATCCACTGCATAGTAAAGGACGACATCAGTGTTTCCGAAGTGGACATCGAAGTCGAAGTCAAAGGGATTAACGGAAGCCTCACGAATCCCGAGCCCGGCGTATATATTTACTGCAATTCACTCTACTACCCAAGTTCGGCATGGCACCAAGAATGGGAAGAACAAGCTGAAGGTGTCGCAATCATCACGGAGGAATGCAGGTTTCTGATGGCCCCGAATCCCGTAATCGGAGATTGGGGCGGTGGTGAGTTCACGAGTGTTTCTGACCTCACGGTCATGCAGGACTGGAGAGAAGCCAAATTTGATTATAACGGCCGAAAAAACACAGAGGCATTACTCAATGCCAAAGACGTTATGCGGAAAATCGAGTTCACCGAAAAATGTTACAACTACGATAAAGATAATCCGGGCAAGTGGTACCAGCCTGCTGCGGGACAAATGTATCTGATACGTCAAAATCTGGACGAAGTACAACGATGTCTGAGCTTGATAGGTGGCCGAAAACTAAAAGCCAACGAGCATTACATATCCTCCACTGCCGCGGACGGATCACACCTTTGGGCAATCAGTCTCACACAATTCGAACGAATATATTTTTTCCTCTACGAACCCGACAACCGGCCATATCCCGTCCGAGACTTGCAGACGGAAGAGCTGTGATAATTCAAACGACTTCCCTATGAAACTTTTCAGAACTACACACCTATACCTCTGGGCCATGGCCGACAGCATGCGGCTGGAGCGAGAGACAGACGAATAGATCTGAGTGTGAATTATGAAAACGAACAAACTGATCTTGGATGCCTGCTGCGGCCCACGTATGATGTGGTTCGACAAGCGGAACCCGCAGGCTGTGTTCATGGATATTCGGGACGAAGAGCATATACTCTGCGATGGCCGGAGTTTGGAGGTGCATCCGGATGTAATCGGTGACTTTCGAAGTATACCGTTCGAAGATGCAACATTTCGGCTTGTTGTGTTCGATCCTCCGCACCTTGTCCGTCTTGGCGACAATAGCTACATGGCGCACAAATACGGCAAATTGTTATCCACATGGGAAACCGATCTAAAGCAGGGGTTCGACGAATGTATGCGAGTGTTGAAACCGGAAGGGGTTTTAATCTTCAAGTGGTGCGAAGAGCAAATACCCGCAAGCCGAATCATCGAAATTTTCGGAGTGGAGCCGCTGTTCGGCCACAAGAGCGGCAAGAACTCCAAAACGCAGTGGATGTGTTTTATGAAAATCAACAACCCATGACGCACGCTTTTCTACGAATATGAACAACTTACCGCCGTAATTTAAGATCCACGCCCCAGCCGTCGGAGAGTATATTCTGAAGCTGATGAACGAACCGCACCTGACATACCCGCTCGCCAAGCCTGCCGATAGATATGTAAAACTTATCCACGGCTCGGTCGACATAAAGGTTATCGACGCCGTATTTGACCCAACGCACTGCATTACGGCGCATCCCGAGCCGCTGGAGCATGTCGGTGGACAGGGGTATCGGTTCGATCCGGTCGGCGGGGATGTACGACACCTTGCCGGTGATCCGGTCGGTATGGGCGTTGATCCCCTTGGGGAATACGCTGGTCACGGCAATTACTTTCCCGGCGTGAAGAACGTAATTGCCAATTCGCAAAGAATCGGTTTTCATAGTCACAAACAAAACGAAATAAAACAGCAAAAATTATGACAGACCAAGTAACGAGCATCGAGCAGTCGAAGCGGCTGATCGAGCTGGGAGTGCCCGCGGAGAAGGCGAGCATGGTATGGCATACGATGCCAGCAGTAATAGGGCGGAGTAAGTTACGAATAACAGAAGAGGAGCATGTTGGATGGATGTGCAGAAATTTCCCCGGCCAGTACGCCCCCGCCTTCACGGTCGCCGACCAGCAGGAATTACTACCCGTGTTCATTGACGCAAAAGGTACATTTTACCTCAATATCTCCAAATGTTACGAGGGATGGTATGTAAGCTATGAAACTGAAAGCGGAGCAGAATTGATCTCCCACCGGGGGATAAAATTGGTCGATGTACTTATGGATGCTACCGAATGGCTTTTGTCTAACGGCTATAAACTGAACATATGAAAAGCGAAAAAGCAAGACAAGAACTGGAGGACGGTAGCTGGAAAGTAGAAGTCGATTGTGAGGGCGAAGAATTTGACCTGCCATATCATGCCGTGAGAGTAGATGTAGCCCAGTATGCGGTCGAGCATGCCGAGCAGGAGGCAGAGGAGCGGATGCGGAAGAAGGCAATCAAGGCGTTTTGCTATTTTGTTATGGAATATCATTGCAAAGAAGCTATATGCTCTAAACGAAATAAATGCGATGCAAGCTGTGTAATTGCTCAATATTTCATCCAAAAACTGACCGAGAATGAGAACGACGATTAAGGAAAGGGCAAAAGCATTTTGCGAAAAAAATATCTGTGTAGATTGTGGAGACCGCAAGGATTGCGACCGGGGATGTATGGGATGCTGTATTCCTACCTTCTCTGTCCTTGAATGGCTTATCCAGTTCGGAAAATCCGAGCGCGCGGAGCTGACGCGCTGGCACGACCCAAACATTACCCCGGATGACAATAAACCAGTGATAATATGCACTTCCCCGGGAATATATTACATAGCGGCTTACGACAAGCAATTTAACTACTGGTTCACGGGCAACGGCTCGTTTTACCGACACGAAATCCTCGGCTGGCGGGAGATTCATGAATAAGACGGAGATATGGAAACAGAGAAAACAGCGGCCGAAAGGCGAAAGGAATTGGCGACCCTCTTGTTTTGCCAAAGTTATCTATACTATCACGATATGCTGTCCTCGGCCGAATCTAAGAGGGTATGTAAAAGGATATCGGCCTTTCAGGATAAGCACCGAATCGCTATCACGCGGGAGCAGATCGACAGTGTGGAAATTAAATACCAAGATAAACTATGAAAAAACAAGAAAAAACAGGCACAACATGCGAGTATTGCAAACCTGGTATGTGGTGGATAAGTTGACCAGGTATCCGAATGCGTTTTGCAAATTGACGGGCAAAGATTAAAGATCACGTACGACGCAGAATGTGACGATGATAGTTTTGCATCAGGAGTGCATGTCAAATACTGCCCCATGTGCGGGAGGAAATTATGACACCGCAAGAACTGTACGACTGGGCGGTCGAGAACGGATACGAGGATTACAACATTAAGATTGAGTGGGATGATGAATATTCATACGGCTGGAGTGAGGTATCGAAAGTTGGCTTAATAGTCACCGAGCCGGACAAAACAATAACAATAAACATATGAAACGAGAACTTACACTGACCGACATGGACGGCCACACAGCCGTTCAGACCTGTAAAATATGCGGCTGCACCAAGGACGATCCCTGCGACCATGAAAAGCTGGGAATGTGCTGGTGGGTAAAGGCCGATCTGTGCTCACACTGCGCCATGATCCAGACCGGGGAAATACCCGGAGACAGCGTTACCCATTGTGTGAATTCAAACCCTATTATACAATGAAAAAATATCGTGAAATAATCCTCCCACTTTTACTCTTCGCAGCCGCAGGCTGTGAGAAATCCGAGTACCGGATCACCGAGCCCCGGCCGACGCTCGAAGTGACGGCCTTGCAGGACTCTTACATCATCAACCAGCCGGCGTATCTCCAGCTCAAGGTCACGCAGCAGGGATACGACGGGGAATTTCAGCTCTCGGCCGTACTCAGCGAAGGGGCCTGCGAGCTCTCGATGCAGGGCAGCGACCTCCCGACCGACGGCACATGGACGTCGATGTCCAACACTACGGAGATCCTGACGCTCACGCCGACGCTGGCCGGGCCGCTGCGCATATCCTTCGAGGTCAAAACCAAAGAGGGCGAGCAGTCCGGCCGCAGTTTCATCAACTTCAATGTCCAGAAGAGTCCCGCCCTCGCGCTGGAGGTCGAGTACCCCGAAACGGCGTCCATCACCGAGCGGATCGAACTGACCATGCTTCTCACCAAAACAGGATGGACTGGAGCAATCCCCGTAACATATACACAACTCACCGGCAACGGCACACTCCAGTACGGGGCCGTGACCATCACCCCGGCCGAAGCGTTCTCCGTGCCGGCAAACATGGAACAGCCGCTCTACTACACTGCCGCCGAGCGGGGTATGCACCGTCTCCAGTTCTCGGCAACGGACGGATATACCACCCAATTCAAGACCCTTGAGATCATCGTAACAAACTGACAACACCATGAGAACGACCTTATTTTACGCATTGGCGCTGTTCGTATCGGCCGGATGCTCCTCGTCAAAATACCAGATCGTCGAGCCAACGCCGCAATTATCCCTGTCTACCGTCACAGCGGTCTGTGAACTGGGAGAGACCGTAAACCTCACGCTGACCGTTGCTCAGGAAGGTGTGGACGGGAACTTCTCCCTCTCAGCGTTCATCCGCGAAGGGAAGGCCACGCTCACGCTCGACGGAAGCGACATGGACACGTCCGGCCAATGGGTGCAGCTCGCGGCCAAGCATGCACGCCTTGTAATTACCCCGGCCCAAGCGGGAGATCTGCTCGTAAGTTTTCAGGCCAAGTCCCCTGATGGCGAAGTCAGCGAACAGCAAGACCTGAAGGTGACGGTAACAGCGCCATCAGAAATCACGGCCGAAGCTGTCTGCGAAGCGAAGATCGTAAACCCCGCGGCCGATGCCCGGATTCCGGTGCTGCTCCACATTCAAGGTGTGCCGGGCGCAGACGGGAAATTCGTCGTAACACCGACCCTCAGTCAGGGCAAAGGCAAAATCTTCCGGAACGGCTATGCCGTGAACGGGCAGGCCTACCCCGTCGAGGCGGATGCGACATTCGAGTATGCACCCGAAGAGATCGGCGAGCAGATCCTCGAATTCGAGGTCACAGCAGGCAAGACATCGGCAAAAGCACGCGCATACATGGACGTCGTGAAGAACATAGTCGTGACCAGCAGCGTCGAGGGTTGTTTCACCATCGAGGGAGCCGGAGAGCACAATACTGAAGGTGAAAAGGTAACGCTCGCACTGGTGAACGAGGAGTTGTTCAACTTCGAACCGGCCGGCTGGTATGACAGCACCGGGCAGCTCCTATCCAACGAGGCGACTTATGCACTCCAGCTCTCGCGCGACTGCATCACGCGGCTTGAAGTCAGACTCAAGCCCCGGACAGTGAACATAACCCGGCAGGGAATCGCCCGGATAGAATTTCAGTATCTCGTCATGGAAGGCGGACGTCCCGTACCGAAGGTAGCCTACGATTACCGCACGCAGTATTCGACCGATTACAAGGCTTCCGAGCCGATAAAGTTCTATTATGAGGAATACCGACTCGATAGGTCGAAGATCCCGCCCGTCGGACAGAGATCGACAGCAATGCCGACGATCACCAAAGGGGCGAGGAACTCGACCTACCTCTGGCGCTGCGACGAAAAATTCTCCGTCTCGATACGCCCCGGCGACAATCCGGGTTTCAAATTCCACTATAACGACAGATACATAGAGTCGGCCAACACGAAATACTACCTGCCTTCAGACGTAACAATGACCAGATAACCACAGATCGGCGTAGTTCAAAAAAACAGAACGGCGCATTCAGTCCATGACAGGGACGTGACTATGGGATTGTGCGGAACGGATGCGCAATGCGGGTGAAAGGCTCGCCGCCGATTAATTTATAACAGCAACACTATGGAACATTTTGCAAATATCGTCTTAACCTCGCTCCTGCTAACAGAATACGAGCAATATTTAAACATTGCATAAATATTATTTATATAATATTTCAAAGGTAGCGGGCTGTTTTTTGCGGCTCCACACAAGAAATAAGTTGAAGGCTTACCTAAAACTATTTTTACACGAGAATACGTTCGCGGCAAGAATTTCGTTATATTTGCAACAAGGAAAACTTTTCGAGTTATGACAACGGTACACATTGAGGATAGCACGCCGGAAGGGCGGTGGCTACTCGACCTTATCAAAGATCACAAGAGCGTGACGGTCGAGCCAGAAAAGAAAGAGGCCAAGACCGTCGGTGCATGGGGCGCAGCCCTTGCCGCGGGTGCCGTGCCCCTCGAAGAGTTCAACGCAAGATTCGACGCCAAAATCCAAGAAGCATACAAGCAATAATGCGCGAGGTTATTGTATCCCCCACAGTATTGGGCAAATTATCCGATTTGGTTTCCTATCTCAGGGATGATATTAAACTCTCTGAAGAAGCGGCGCAGGCTTATCGAGGTCAGTTCGTCCAATTTATCATGACATGCAGCGCCGAGATCAATCACCCTCTATGCCAATTCAAGCGGTGGTGCAAACTGGGCTACCGTTGTGCGGTATTCGAAAAACATTGGGTTTTAGCCTATCAAATACTTGACGAAGGCATCATCATTCAGGACATGTGCCATACTGCCCTCCGGAAAGAATAAATCATCGACAAAACGTAGAACCAGTTCAACAAAATAAAAGCCCCCGGAAGCGTACTGTTTCCGGGGGCTACCGTTTTATTTAAATACTTGTAAATATTTCTATTGGACTTTTGCACAACGAACTTGGCAGGCCCAACTTCTCTTTGTATCAAAATTCCATATAGTTTTAGTCCGATCTGTCAACTCCCATCGTTCCCCCATTCCTTGAGCAGTTCCAGGATGGCTTACCCATAGAGGACTATTTGTTGCAAAACGACTTACTGCACCAGATCCCCAGATAGCCCAAGCTCCTTGAGTATACCAAGCCCCAACAGTATCGCCTTCATATTTCGGACAATGCCAACCATATACCCAGCTGCCAATTACCAACAAATCGTGCAATGAATTAGGCTTAATAAAACCAGTCCAAGTTTTATTATTCGGGACACGATAACCTTCGGGACAAGGATCATACACGCTCTTTTCGCCAGACCAATCATAAGCTGTCAGCTCTCTACCGTTGGGATCTCCCCATAAAGCATCATCATTACCAAACCAATCATCCGCTTCAATAAATTGTGTAGGATTTTTTATCGCATCTTCGAAAGTGACAGCATCTTTTTGCATTCCCTTAAATTTACTAAAGAAAATGCCGCTTTTCCCATCACCATAGCTATAACTGTTATTCGGCCACAAAGGGTCTTTACGGCCCCATTGATATATCGCACCACCATATCCCACAGTAGCCGCGACATCACTTTTAGCACCTAAATTACAGTGCATAATCTGGAATTTTTCACCTGAAGCATTTGTATATTCTTCATCCTTGATAGTACTTTGAGGATGCCAGATATGCCAACTCCAAAGAATTTCACCACTAACATCCACAATGGCCACACCAATATTTCCCCCGGTGTTAGGATACCATTCATCAACCCTTACGGTCAATTTATTATTATCGAGTGTCAATACAGGGTCAGATTTTGCATCAGAATAAAGAAGCTTTGCCGATATGCCTTTATACTCGTCCCCGGCATAAATCCCTGTATAGGCATAATTTAATTCTTTAGATGTTCTATAAGGGGTCACGTCAAATGTCACCGGAGTATCAATATACACGACACAATTTGCTGTCCCATAATACAATCCGTCATAAACTCTGACCCGATTGTCAATTTCATTTTCTCCTTTGATAACAAGGTTCATCGTATGCTTCGTATTTCTCCGCACATCGAAGTTCGAAGTACTGTTCTCACCGAGATAGACGGTATACTCCAATATCTTATCCGCCCCTTCAGCTATAATACGCATATACGTCGCACATTCGGGAGCATTTTCAGGCGATTTATCTTTGGGATCGACTATACTTTCCACTTCTCCCTGACAATTCTCAAGCATATAAAACACCTCGGAATATGTCTTATCATTGTCGATATTGACTACATCGGCGTCGTAGTATTCCCCCTTATCAGTTGAAGAGATATTCGCTCCGAACAACACTGTTGAACGCGGCACATTACAGAATTGAACTGAACGCAACTTAATATTTTCCGACACTGCGGCATCAACGGAGATCGTGTAAGCGATCTTTGCTGCTGCACGGGTTACCTCCACGGTAGGAAGAGTCATAGCCCCAAGAATCCTAACATTCATACTTGCCGTCATGGGAATATCATCAACCATGTCGTCAACAGAATATTTATATCGTATAAGCTCTGATTTTGTCATTCCTCCCATATCCTTGTGGACATTCGTCACAACGCAAAGTGTATAGGTTCCGGGGAGGATTTCGAATACGAACGACGGGGCGTATTCCGGATAGTAAAAGTGGTAATTGATATTATTGCCGAAAAAATAGATATTAATGTCATTAATCGCATCTTCATCGATGGCACGGGTATCCATTTGTTCAGATTTAAGTTTCAGCTCTACCTGAACAGGAGTGTCTTCCGTAGCAGGCGGCGTGGGGGAAGCGGGAAGATCTCCCTCGGTACATGATGCAAGCATCACGACTGTACTTACAGAGGCAGTAAGCATCAGTTTCAGCATCTTTTTCATAATAGTGGAAATTAGTTTTTACGCAAGTTTTTATTTGGTTAACAACAATTAATCTTCTTTATTGCCGGTTACAAAGCCAATCGGCTGACGCGACTTCTTGGCTTCCGGTAGTTTCACGGACAACGCTCCGATGGCTTCGAATACTGTATCGAAATCTCTCCGCACATCTTCGCTCAAGTCGTTCATGGCCTCCAAGTTCTCCCGGCAGTCACGTTCAACGAGTAGGAGCCGGCTGCGGAATTCGGCAAGCTCGGCCAAGACCACCGAGGATTGCATAATATAGTTCCGCATGGCCACAAAAGCTCTCATAATCGACAAATATACATTCACCGCTATAGGACTCTTCAGGACACCAGACAATGAGGCAACACCTTCTTGAGTAAATGCTGATGGCAAAACTGAACTGTGTTTTATCGTCGATGGCAACCGGTCACAATTTGTGACCAGTTCACGCCACTCTTTCTCTGTTAATTGAAACATGAAATCCTCTGGGAAACGTTCGATATTACGTTTCACAGCCTGCTTGAGAGCTTTTGTTGGGATCTGGTACATATTCGCCAAATCGAAGTCCAACATCACACGCTGGCCGCGGATCTCGTAGATCTTATTCTGTATGATCTGAATATCCATAATTTACTTTTTGAATCCTATTTTCTGTGCCGGGTTCTGAATCTTCGGCAACTTCACGGACAATGCCCCAATGGCCTCATAAATCGCATCGATGTCTTTTCGCATGTCTTCGCTCAGATCATTCACAGCCTCCAGATTCTCCCGGCAGTCATGCTCCACCAGCTGCAACCGGCTACGCAACTCCAGCAACTCGGCCGAAACTTGGGTAGATTGCACAATGTAATTACGCATGGCAACAAAAGCATCCATAATCGAAATGCTTACCTGTATGGCTGTCGGACTGCGAAGAACCGCCGATAACATCGACACGCCTTGTTCGGTAAAGACATAAGGTAATTTCCGGGTTCCGCCCCAACTTGATATTCCATTTTGGAATCTCAAGAATTCATGTTCGGTGAGCTGGAACATGAAACGTTCTGGGAAGCGCTCAATATTTCGTTTCACGGCTTTATTCAGGTTACCGGTTGTCACCCCGTATAATTCAGCCAAATCTCGGTCTAACATGACTCGCTGGCCACGAATCTCGTAAATTTTATTCTGTATGATTTGAATGTCCATCTTCTGTTTGGTTAGCGATTAGAATAATGTTCAAGATACTCGGGACGGCCGATACTCATGTAGTGAAGATACAATTCGTGGCAGCGCTTGCGCTGCTCCTCCGGCAGCGCCTTCGAATACTCACGTATTTCTGCAACTGTAACACGCAATGGTAATTCCTCTCCGGTAACCTCCAAATAAGCCTTAATTCCAGCCTCTTTGCGCGTATATTTTCCTTTTGCCATTGTATATTTATTACCGGGCACAACCTCCAATACCAACTCATCCAGCAGCATTGAACAGATCGCTTCTTTTTCCTCATGACGTGGGACCAAGCTCCGCATCAGTGCTTTCAGATATGCCGCAAGGCTCAATCTATCATCGTATTCTGCCATCTGGGCTATTGTGTTGAATAGTGAAGGGAAGAAGCCTTCTATTTTTCAATTTCATTACCATTCACATCACCGTCTCGCAGCCGCCAAGCCACAGCATATCCGACCTTAATATATGGATACACCCAATTACTTACATGATCGCCTACAATCTCGCGGATCGTACCATCTGAAAAAAGGACATCCACAAGGTCGGTCGTCGGAATTGGCTTCGTTGTCGGCTCCCAGCCGGCCAACAACTGATGCCGTTCATCAGACCGGGCACGGTCTATGGCCTGATAGGCCGTAGACACATCGACCATGTTGTCCCCGTTATTCATTCTGACCGCATCGTTGTCGATGAGCTGGTATGCTATATCCTTATTTTCCATCTTTTTCAGCCCATTGTTCTTCTTGAGTCTGCTCCCAGCCGGCAGCCCTTAAATACTCCCTTATACGTACTTCTGGAATGATTTTGCCTGCCAAAAAATTACGTTTATCACGGATTGCCTGTTCTTTCAAATAGCCGCTATTCTTGTACCAGGCTTGCTGCGTAATTAATCTCGAAAATGCTTCATTCAACGTCATACTCAGTTTATCTTTTCGGCAAAGATAATCATTCTTACACAGGGAACAAATTTGTTATCCTCTTTTTCCAACAAAGACCTGAAAAACATACTCAGAAAGCCGAATAGAGCATTTTCGGGCGACTTTCCAATTAGAAATAATATTTCAGTCCAACGCTCCCGGATAACTTCAAACTATCGAAATTGGTTTTCATCAGGTATTGCAAACGAGGGTTGACGGCTACCGCCCAATGCCTGCCGAACACATACTCCACACCGAATTCAGCGAAAAGGCCGTACACGAACTGGTTCTGATAGGGCAGCAGATTACCCTGACGTGACAGCCTATCGCAACTCTCACCCCCAAGAAGAAGCCCTCCGGACGGTAGCAGCACAAACCTGTTCAGCGCTACAGCATATTGATAATGAATCTCACCGAGCCACTGCGCTGCATCGAACGAATCTCCCAGCGTGGCATCATAGCGGGTCTTGTCAAACATCACACCGCCCCCTAATACCGAATGCGGGGAAAGATAGGCCCCGATCCGTGCAGCACCGACGAATCCTCCGAGGTGCGTGATACCGCCATCGATGGCCGCAGTCACCTGTCCCTTATAGCCGATCTGTGCCTGTACGGTCATTGCCGTCATAACGGCCAGCATCGACAACATGATTTTCTTTCTCATTTCTCTTTTGCTTAAAAGTGGTTATGAACTTTTTTATCTCACAATAAAGTGCCCGGAACAAGTGTCCGGCAGCCCTGAGTGCCGTTCGGCCCAATTCTCCTTCTGCTTTCCAGAAAGCCCGGAATCCCTTTCGCCGGCTCATAGTCTACGGGCCTCGATGATAAAGTCTTCAGGGATTCTGAGCGTGATATTACGATCACCTCCCTGCTCAAGCACCTCGGCCAGCAGAATTTTCTCCTTACCGATAGTGAACTTCTCAAAGCGGTAGATCACCTCACAGGAGGACTTTGCATCCACGCGATGAATCTTCGTATCGACCCCGACGGGAAGGATCTGCAAACGTTCCTGCGTCGATGTCTTCTTCGTCTTGCGAGCCGTGACGGAGAATGCGATATAATCGACGTCGAAGGGGACGTTGCTGCTGTTTTCGAGACGGAACTTGAAGTAGACATGCGCTTCATCCACGTAGACGCCTTTGAGCAATATCGTGAGTTTCTGGAGCCGGGCCACGTTGTTGGCCACGATGTAATCGGGCTGTTTCCGGACTTTGGCGAACAGCTGCTCCGGAGTCAACCTTTCGACCGGGTTCTCATCGACGGCCGCCGGCTGTTCCGTCCCGAGGGACCGGGGCTCTGTCTGCGGATCTTCGGAGAGTTGCTCTTCCTGATAAATGGCCATCGACGGAGATACGATATAGTTGACCTCCGAGGCCGCGTTGTTATATATCACATCAAAAGCGTAATAGCGTCCGTCGGCGGTCTGCACGTTCAGGTTCGTTTCGGGCATCGCATCCACCGGTTGAATGTACATCACACGGCCGTCACTCTGCGAGATCGCATCATCGGAGGTGTACCCGGTTCGAAACTTCACAACATCGGCCGGGAAGATGATCTGCGTCACCTTGTCCCGCCGCCACTCGATCCGTTGTTGCGCCGCCGCCGGAAACGCCAGGCTCAAAGCGGCCATCACGAATAAATATCTTTTCATCTTTCGTCAATTTTAAGAATTACGATCTGATTGTCTATCAGTCTTATCTCTACGATCTTGGCGCTGCGCACTTGGTTGCCGACTCCGGAGATCATCGACCCGACAACCCGGCCGACCGTTCCTCCGTACTGAGACACGGCCGTGCTGGCCTCCTGAACCGCCGTCATGGATGTCTGCGAGTTGGCAATCTTCCCTACTTCGTCGTAGTTGAGCGGTATTCCCTGAATCCCGTCCGACCCATAGACGGCCAATGGCAGGGAGAACACCTCGCGGCCCATGCGCACCGAGTTGATCTTCACGGAAAGTCTGTTTTCCGAGATCGCCGCGACTCCGGACAGCAGCGTATTGGCCGGGACTACCAAGCTGCCGTAGCGAATCGGTTCTTTGGTCCGGAACAATGCCGTCTGCCCGGACTTTACGAGCTGCGTACCGTGAATCACGGCCCGGAACATGGAGGCTCCCGGAGAATTGCCTTGTCCCGGTTGTGAGGACTGGCCAACTCCCCAATCGCGCATCATGGCCTGCCTACGACGGGTGACCTCATCCACCACCTGCTCATTCGTCGCCGGCCCATCCGGAACACTCGACGCGGCCTGCCGGGACCGACTAACAGGCGTTTCACCCTCATAGATCTGATCCATGTTCTGCGCAATCTCCTCATAGGCGGCATCGAACTGCTCCTCCGAGACTTTTCGATCAACCCGGAGCGTCGTGGCCGGCACGGACTGCGCATTCTCCGATTTGGAAGCCGACGGCTCAGGGTGTTCGGCCACAGGTTCAAATCCGCTCGGAGGACGGTTGTAGAAACTCTCCTTTTCATTGGCATATGCCTCATAAGCCGCCTTCTTGGACGTGTAAGTCTTATCATCGATTGCGGCCTCGATTGATGTCACGCTGTTCTGCGAACCGTCGCTGTTCCGGTCCTGCTGTTTCAGGTAGCCGGCGGCGAGCAGCAGCACCATGACCGCACCTGCAATCAGCAGGATTTTCATGCGTTTATTCATGGACTTCAAAAATTTTATTCTCCAGATAGGGTTCGATCAAAAGACCGTGGGGATTATGCGGCCAGCTGCGTTCGATAACGTGGATCGACCCGCTGGCCAGGACTCTCCACAGCCGCGAGTAGGCATCCATCCGCTCCTGAATATCTACAACCAACTCAAAGGTGAAACTCCCATCTACTGCGGAGTGGATCATCAAATCTTTGATCGTCGCCTCCTGAACCACATTTCTCTGGATGAAACGGTTGAAAAAACCCGACTTCCGGCGTGTCAGGAAAGCATCCCGGAGGCTGTTGCCTCCGAGCCACCCGGCGGCCTCCGCCTTACGTTCCCAATCGTATTGTGTCAGACTGTACCAGTCCTCGACAAACATGGACAGATGGTGGCGGATTTCGATCTCGATATTGTCCCGCCGCTGGGCGTAGCGGGCCGGAATGACTTCGCCGTCGGTCGCTACATAATAGGCGTACTTCATACGCACCTCTCGTTCCTCACGCCGTTCGAGGTAGTTCAGGACAAAACATACCAGAACCAGCATAAGGCAAAGAATCGTGATAAGGTTATTACGTACCAGATTACGGCGCATGGATTGTATCTTTTCAGGAATCATGGCTATACTCGAAATATTCTGTAACATAGATCCAATACGGCCTGAAATATCTTGAACCGCGCCAGAGCAACCATGATAAAACCGAGAATCGGGGAATTCGTCAGGTTGATGTAGACAGCGAAACAATCTTCACAAAAGTTGTTGGCCAGAACAAGGGCGGGGCCGGCGAACAGCAACGCGAAATAGATCATAAACCAATGCTTCCACAAAGCCCTGAAAGGCTCGAAAGCCCCCAGAACAAGGACCAGAGGCGCTACAAAGTAGGCGATCTTCAGCGATGCCGCGCGAATGAACATATAGGTCGGAAAGCACAGTACGTTGACAATATCGGCCAACGGCTTGAGAATATAGTCGGCAATCATAAAGGAGCCGACATTGGCGCTTCCACCATTCATAAACGACGTGAACATGCCAGTTATCGACGAAAAAAAGCCTCCGCCGGACTCTTCCTCTACGGCCTCTTCGCCAAGAAGCGTCGTTTGCATAAGATCCGCAATCATGCTTTGCGGATTGGCCGTTATCTGTGCCGTAGAGTTCACCAGCAGTTCGGCGAATTGGATAAATTCCGGGAACAGGAACACCACGAGGCCGGCCAGCAGCACACCCTGAATATCCTCCCAGATGGCCTTATGCGGATCGTTCTTCTTCTGAAGGACGATAAGCAAGGCTTGCACCAAGAGAAAAAAGCCCGCGATACGACTTACTACCGGAGGGATCGTCGCTTGGGAAATGACCAGTTGGTCCAAAAAATCCAGATTCATATCACTTGAAATATGCGTTCAATAACTGGTTGTTGAACTTCACGGCATCCGCCTGAAGATTGATATAGTTTACACGGGCCAAGAGCTTGTCGATGTTGTCGAGGACCTGTCGGGTTTCGTTCAGGCGTTCCGCGTCACTCAGACGGAGGAAATTGCTCGTAAAGATCTTCGCGCCATAGGCTGTGACGTTGACGCACTCGCGCGTCGTCTGGCTGCACAACGACAACAGGTTGGTCGTATAGCGCCGATCTACCTTCATGGCCGAGATCTTGTCATATACCTGCCGAATCCTTTTGACGCAGGCCGCCGAGCGGGTGGCAATCTCCTGCACCTCGCGGATCGTAGCCAGCTTGCTGTTGACCTTCTCAACGGCATCGACGGTTTTATCGATGCCCTGCTTCACGCCCATCATCGTCTGGTAGGTCTGAACCGCCTGCTGCATCTGCTCGACGTGGTTCAGGGCCTCCTGAACTTCAAGGGACGGAGCCGTCACAACCATTTGGGCCTGCACCTGAGCAATTCCGCAAATAACTGCAAAAATTAAGAATAATCGTTTCATAAGTATAGAAGTATTAATTTGCACTGTGAATCCGTTCGTATTGCTCGATGGCTCGTTCCATCGACTTGGTTTGGGCATACAGCCGACCGAGCTCGTCACAGACTTCACCCTCGGTCTGGAATGCCAGATAGGTCCGAGGGCTTATGCAAAGACTCATCAGGGTCGATTTTTTACTCCGGTAAATGTAGAAAGAGGAATACATGGGCGGCGTATTGAAGTTGTTCCTCAATGACAGAACGCATTGCCGGTCATGCTCGGTGAAGCCCGTCGAGTATTTCTCAAAGCCCGTGGGATCTGCTCCGGCCAGAAAGATTACCGTCTCGATGTTCTTCATCAAGGCGCCGGCAGCTCCTCCGTCTTTCTTATACCTGTCCTCGGCGTTCAACGCCAGCTGGTCGAGGTTCTGCAAAACGATACACGCCGAACCGCCTTTCTTACGGATCGCCTGCATCTGGTACAGCACGGCACCGAAGATCACCGGCTTCTGCATCAACTCGGCAAACTCCTCATAGATAATGAAACCCCGTTTGCCCGTCTGCTCCCAGACAAGCGTCCGGATGGTAATGCCGATCAAGTGTACGACGATACTCAACAACTGGGGTTTCGAACGGATATTCTCCAGTTCGAAGATCAGCAGCCGTTTCCCTTTCAAACGTGTCGTAGGGTCCTCGCTGTGCGCAAAAACATTCCCATAGCTGCCGCCGTCGCACCACTCGCTGCCGTTGTGTACAAACTGGCTCACGTCGAAATAAGCGCTGCGGATCTCGTTCTTTTCGAGAATCTGCTGATAGTTGTCGCGCAGCCAGACGTAGAATCCCGGCCAGGAGGGGTCCGTGACGATATGCAGGTACGACATGACGATCTTGCGCAGCGAAACCTCTTCCTCGGCCGTAGGAATACCTCCCGGCTTGATGATAAGCCACAGCATCTCGCAGATGTCGTCCACACTCTCCCCATTATCGGCGTCGGCAACGGCGAACGGATCGAGCCCCAGGGGATCGCTGCTGTTATAACGGAAGATGAAAACCTCCTCAGAATCATACAGCCGGGCGGCCTTGTCATACGAGCCGCCGCAGTCGATGATGATGTTCACGTATTCCGCTGCAGAATCATTGTGATAGTCCCCGACGATCTTCTCCAAGTCCACCGTTTTACCTCCTCCCGTGCGTCCTATCACCGCAATATTGCGGGAATCGACATATTTCCGATGTGGATCGTAGAGATCGTAGCGCAACGGCAGATGGTTGATAGGATCACTGAAAAAAACGCCTTCCGCATCCGACCTGTAACCTCCCGTATGCTGGAACAGCGCCAACGCCTGCCGGATGTCTACCAGGTAGAACGAATCCCGGTCCATGCAGGCCACCGTTGCAGGGTGTGAACAGAAGAGGATGTTGCGAAGCTCCGCGCCCATCGGCACCGAAAGCTCGAAATCGCGGACCTGCCTCAGATAATTCGTGATCCGCGTCCGGTACTCTTTCACCTCCTCGGCGCTCTCGCCCCAAAAGATGATATTCGTATGCCCCCGAACCAACATGGCGTCCAAATCGTCGCTGATTTCTTCGCGCGTGCGGTCCAGACGCCGCACCTGGTCATCATTCTCTTCCGAGAATCCCCGGTTCTTGCGGAAAGTATCCAACGTCTGTTTGACGAGCGCATACTCCTGCTCATGCCCCGATATCCGTATAATCTGATTATACAGATGCGGAACAGGCAACAGGATGCCCATCTCTTCCATAATCCCCACCGGAAGTTGCGAACTCTGACCCGGCGCTGGGGTAGTCAGAACCTCCGGGAACTGACGCTCGTGTTCGAGGCTCACGGCGCCGACATAACGGTCGCCGACACGAAAATCGCACCCCTCAGCACCCACATCCGTCAGGTAGTCGGTCTGAAATCCATTGAAGAAATAACGGGTATATTCACGAACCTCCTCCTCCCCGAACGGCTCAATGCCGATAATCCCAGAGCCTTGAAACTGAAGGTACATCGAATCGACTGCACGGGTAAAGCGCCCGTACTCTTGATCCTCGGAACAGAACGCGGCGTGAGTCAGCGGTACAAAGGGATTCTGAGACCGCGGATCGCGCGTCGCACGGAAGCCCGTAAACACGACGAACAGGCAGGACATGTCGCACGTCTGCATACGTCCCGCGGCAAATGCCTTCTCCTCACGCTGTATGTACGAGTTTTCCGGCATCGCCGAGGCGTCGAACAACTGCCGGTCGTACCGATCACTACGCAAGATGATCGTCCCCTGCGGAAGATCCTTTAGGGCGACACGCCATATCTCATTCAAGCGGTCGTATTGATCCTCGGACAACGATCGAACCTCTGGAAGCTGCAACCGATAACAGAAGGCGACATCGCCCTGAATGGTCAACAGCCGATTATTGGAAACGTCCTCCAGAAGCTCCGAAGCATTGAAGCTACGGGACTTCGGGCGGGGATACGACTGGAACAACAGCCAGACGACAAGTCCGACGATCGATACCAGCAGAATCAAGATAGCATGAAACATCATCAGCGGTTTTTAAGATGAAGGGGATATTGTTTTCCGTAATGCAGGTTACGTTTCAGACGCTCCATATTGCGGAAAAGCCAATAGACCCCGCATGCCCACGGAATCCATACGATGATAAACACCGGAAGAAACACCACGATAAGCACAGGGGCACATGTCAGGCCCAGACAGATAAGGAAGTTCTCGGCAGGAAGCCCCAACACCATCGCCTTGTCACGGATACGGCGATTGACATACAACTTCATCGCAGCAAAACATTCATCGCACCGTACACCATACCATAGCCGACGGCAATAATCACCAGAGCCCAACCGGCATTGGAAAGGATCTCAGCACGATCTTTCCAGTTCTGAACAAGGTTCCAGATCGTCCAGCCGAATAAGGCCACAAAGCATAGCAGACCCAACAGATTGGGAACCAACGTGCGAAGCGATGCCGTAACAGGCGACAGGTCCCAGCTGATCGTCTGGGCGAAAAGAGGTGCGGCAAGCAAGGTTGCGGCAGCCGTAAAAAGTCGTTTTTTCATAGTTGAAATCATATATTGGAAAATCTGTTCATAAATTCTGCTGCATCACGCCGGATCTGCTCGGCAACGAGCCGCATTTGCACCGGGTCCAAATCCCGGACTTGCGGAGGTAGGAGTTTGGAACCCGGATAGTACTTGAACCGGAAACGCTCGACCCGGCCGTGGAAGTAGATGAATTCACCTTGTTTGAGCGAATAGAACTCCGAGCGTTCGTACAGGGGACGTTTCACCTTACGCCGTGTGGTACTCGAACCGTTCGAAGAGGTGCTGTAACTGCGCTCGATGCGATCAACCTGCGGCATCATGCCTTCGTAATACTTGGCAGTATGTTCGAGACTCGTGCGCCCAAGGAACTGATGCGCCAAGTTCGAAAGAACAGTACGCTGGTTATACTCCTTGCCGCCCTGAGTCCGCTGTATCTGGCTAAGATCCTGCGTCGTATAGACAATACAGATTCCCAAGCTACGCAGCGTAGCCATATAGTTCTGCACACGCAGCAGCGGGAGCTCCGGAGCCTCATCTAGCAAGGCTACGGCGGGAACTCCGCCCCGTTCGCTCATCATCGTAAGCGTGGCATCGGCGATCATCGCAAGGATCGGAGCATAGGCCGTCGTGTTTCGTGGATCATTCACCAGTCCAAGGCCGATCTTCGATCCCGGAGTATTGATACGCAGATTGATCTCGTTATCACTCAACAAATAGAAACCCGCATCCGTATTGATCGTGTTCAACGCAAGAATAAGCGTCTGGAGGATGTTGCTCGTAGTGTCGGCATTGCCTGTGCCTTGGAAGAACGCGGCAGCCATCGAATAGACCTGCGCATCGGCTTTGAGAAGGCGCTCCAGCTTCCCGAAAGGAAGAACCTTCCGACCTTCCTCCAACCGCAGGTGCTCCGGGTTGTTAAGTATCGACATCACGAACGGGAGGTTGCAGTGCTCAGGAGCATAACGTTTCAGATACCAGATCAGCGCCTCCAAAAGCGACGAGGCCGAATTGTTGAAGAAATCAGAAGTCGAGTCGTCGGACTCCCGGCCCTGCACGGCAACGATAAAGGACTTCACGCGCGAGCGCAGCGATGCCTCGTCGGGAATATACTCCGGGGAGATCGGATTGATACGCACAGAACGTTCGGGATCGAACAGCGCAAAAACATGGTATGGAAGCCCAGCAGCCCGGAAGATCGGATAAAGAACCTCCGAAAGTTCATATTTTTTTAGGTCGTGAACCAAGACTGACATACCGAATTGTGCTGCATGTCGGGCATAGGCCGTATTGCAACTCGCTGTCTTACCGCTGCCCGAACCGCCGTTGATATAGGTTCCCTGATTGATACCTTTCACATAGTGCAGGTGGCCATTGCTATCTTCGATCTCCAAGTTGAACTTAGACCAGCCGTTCAGAAGCCGGCAAATCCGGACATACAGAAACCGCACAAGGGGAATGAGCAGGCATTGTCCCGCCAGCAACGGCAACGCCCATGACCATGTGTAGGTCCGCAGTGAAAGACCCGCCCAAAGGTAGAGTCCTCCCGGAACCAGAAGCCCTGCAAGGCCGGCCATGATTCCGGCAGGGCGTCGCCAGAGATAAAGCAGCGGGATCAACACCGCCGTCAACAGGAACCATCCCAACAGAGTCATAATCATTCGATGTTTTGGTATTTTGAAATCAAATCCTCCGTATATCGGAAGGCCTTGCCGATGGGGTTGCACACTTCCTTCTGGAGCAACACGGGCAGAATTCTCCCGGCGATACATAGTCGGCAAGGATCAACCGGTTCTGACGTCGCAGAATACATGGGGCCCGGCGCGGCTTCGCGGCAACGGCACTTATCCATTGAGAGAAACATATTGTTTTTGCCCGTCAGAAGCCACAATTCATCGATCTCAGGAAACTTTTCACAAATCATGTCGGCGACATGGATGGAAAGCCCGTTATTCCCTCTCTTTATCTGATAGAGGTTCTCACCACGCGGAAGCCCGATATGCCGAGCAAAGGCGTTAACCGACATACATGACCATCGGACTACCATTTCAATCCGCGGCCAAAGGTCGGAATCTCTGTTACTGAACTTTGTCATAACGTAGACTCGTTTCCCCAGAACAAGACTATAATCAGGAACAGGATCGCCACGCCGGCAATAATCAGGGTGGAGCGCGGAATAATCTCTCGCGGAGGTTCCGGCAAACCTTGCTCTCTCGCTTCGGCACGGGCTTCACTGTTCCGTTTATCCAGTTTCGCCTGCTGACGTGCCATAAGCCAGACGCCCAGCAGGATCAATCCGGCAAAAAGTTTCAGGGCCAATTTCATCGTAAAATGAAGTTCATTCATATCAATATCCTTTGGTTAAAATTCCAACGAGTTTGAACGCCGCCTTTATCGCCAACTGCTGCGGAGTGACAGGCTGCACCATCTTCACCTGATCGGCCTTCGCCATAGCCTGCACCGACACATCGCGCTGAGCAACGGCTCCGTAAACCTTATATTCCGGAACCGGACCCACAGCACGACGGCACGAAGAGGATACACGCCGCTGCAAAGCCTCTTTCTTCGTCTTGGATTCCGCAGCCGAGAAATATTTGTTGATGTAGCGGTTAAGATAGTTCTGCTGCCGCTGTATCTTCTCCAAGTCCTCTTGGGGGATTGCCTGGACAAGACGCTGAATAACCTCCCGGCGCTTTTCCTCGATCCGGGCATATACACCCTTCAGGGAGTCCTTGTAGTGACGGGCCTGCTCCGGAGAATAATTCTGATTCACATACACCGAAAAGTCATGCTCGTTACGCAACCGGACTTCCGGCCCGAACAACAGCCGGCTATGCTGCTCGAAGAGACGCTCCGCATGGGGCGATACCTCGCGGGCCAGTTCATTATTCATCTCAAGAATTCGCTCAGCACATTTATTGGGATCGAGAGTCGTCTCCCGGATCAGTTGTTCAAGTTGGGTTTGCTTCTCGATGAGAAGGTGATAACCCGGTAGTTCTTCACGAATAAACGTGTCGATGGTTTTGGCAAAATCCGCCTGATGCTTCACGCGGATCTTGGAGAGTTCCGCGAACAACTCCTTCAACTGCTTCTGGAGCTGCCGGGGCTTCAGTTCCGGGTGCTTCTTTTCGTAGATCTTCACTACTCCCGCCCGAAGGTCCCGCAAAGCCTTGTCCACATTACGGTCCTGAAGCGCCAAGCGCAGCAACGACTCCTCTTTGGCGTGAACGCCCAGTGTTTGCTCCGCCAGCACGCTGCGTAGCTGCTCCATGAGTTGCATCCGCTCGTTCTGGAAATTCTCCAGCTGCACGGTCAACTCCGCCGCACGGTCCGCAGGACAGGCTGCGATCTCAAGGCGCAGCGCATCGAAGGTCGCAGGTTGCTCACAACGGCTTACGGCTTCCGCAACGCAGCGCCGGGCATCTTCCGGAAGCAACCGCTCCCGGACCATGCTCTCGAAATCCTTCATGTCTTTGACATACGCGCCGTCGGCCCCAAAGGTCTCACGGGCAAAGGATGTCAGAATCTCACGCTGGCGCTCAGGCCAAAAACACTGTACATATTCCCCAACCAACTGCCGCTCGGTATCCGTCAGGTAACGGACGGCATTTTCCAGAAGTACCGAATCGCCCTCAAATACCTCTTCCAGATACTCCGTCTGCGCGAACAGGCAGTCAGTATTGCGACGGGTAGCAATACTGTCAAATACATAGTTTTCCCGATGCCAAGCATTCCGGTAAATCTCCGACCACTGATCAAAGACGTCCCGACGGCGATCGACGGCCTGGCGCATGGCCAATCCTTTGCGCAGGACCTTATGCGCAGTCCGGACCGGATGGTATCCCCGTAGACCCGAAACCTCGACAGCCTTGTCTCCGAGGCCGACACCCAGACTTTGGCCCCAGTGCGGAAGCGAAAGGTCTTGATCCATAGTAACACGATTCAATTCCTCCTGCAACTCCTCGACACTCGAATCCATCAGAGCGGTTGCATCCAACACTGGATTCAGCAGACGAAGCTGACGGACCAACTGCCCCTTCAGACGCATCAACTGCCGTGCATCCAGCCGCTCGGCCTGAAGCAAGGATTCGTAGTACTCCCCATAGCCGCCGCTCACCAGCTGCCGGAACTCCGCGGCCTCCGCCCGGCGAGTCGCACGGTCTTGAGCCAACTGCTTTTCAAAGGTGAATCCGGACATATGCCGAAGGCGCTTGGATACCTCATAGCTCTCGGTCTGCAACCGATGGTGTGCGAAGAGCCGGTCGAAAAGACGCTCGCATTCGATCTTGTACGCTTCGCGGTCAAAGCCGATGCGAACGGCCTTGCCGTTCAGAACGTGTTTCTTGCTCCCACGACCGTTCGCATTGGGGCTCAGGTTGATCGAATTGGTGATGTCACGACGGCTCACCGTGACGTGAATATGCCAGTTGTCACCGGCTTTCGGCATCATAGCCCGCAGAATCTCGTCACGCCCGCCAAGGCGGACATGGCTTTCCCGAACATATTGCGCTTCGAGATCTGCAATCCGGCGTTGCACGGAATCATCCTTTCCACCGCCGAGTTGCTTTTCCAGACGGGCGATCTCCTTGTCGATCCGGGAATTGTTACGCACATGGGGATCATGGCTCTTCCAGTAACGGTCCTTCTCAACCATCCCGAACCACATCAGGTCCCGGTTGTCGTGGATCTCAGGGTGTCCGAAGTTACGAGCATAGGCATCCATGCACTGTATGGCATAATCCTTCAGATAATTTCGCATCATATCATCCTCCAGCCTCGCAGGGATCGCCTCACCAGCTTCGAGGAGCGTCTGCTTCGTGTCGGCGATCGTACGGCGCAAATGGGCGATTTCGTCCTTCGAGGGAGAGATCGAGAATGTATAATAGCGGGCTTCCTTCTTCTTCAGCCCGCGGACATTCGCATCGATGTTCTTCACGACATCCTCCGTATCGTAGGTATTGCCCGTGCCGTTGAAGAAATACTCTCGGCCTTCGACCCGGACCACATCGTTCTGCTTGTCCAAGTATGCAGACAACTGGCGGGAGGAGGTCTCATCCAACTGTGATTGGATAAGGCTCTCTTTCTCAAGATAACCCGCGTATTCGGCAACGGAACTCTGACCGTAGCGGGTGTTGTCTACATACTGCGTGACGTACATAATTCCTCGTATTCGCGTTTGAGCTGGTTGAAATCAGATTGCGACAAACGGATCTGCATGGCGGCATGACCTTCAAAATCCGTCGTACTGGTGGCAGCGGAAAAGAGACGCTCCAAGAGTCCGAACGAGCGAGGCAAACGATCGTCGGAAGAGGGAGCGGGAACATCGGGAGCATCCATATCCAGAGAAGCGCCGGAGAATGATCCGGAAGCACTGCGGCGATCTTCGCGCACCAAACTTTTGATAAAATCTTCGGTACGTTCAACAGGACCAATAATCTTGGAAAATTTTATATCAACTCCTGTAAGTTTATTGAGAATGGTTTTGTATGCATCATTAACCGAAACTTCATAGTCCAGGTTATTGGCCGCATAATGCAAGATGATAAGCGATACCGCATTCCCCAATGATACACCTTTACGTTCTGCGATTATCTCTAATTTGCCTTTGGCCGCCTTAGAAATGCGAACAGTGCATGAGGTTGGTTTATCAACTTTCGCTTTCATTATTCCTATTATTTTCTTTGTAGCATGAGCAAAGAAAAGGATTATAGAAAGAGGTAGCAAGAACTGATTTTCATGTGATTAATCACAAGAAATTGAATATCGGGGCTACGTTTATTTGGGAGTGAGAAATAATTTTTTCAAGAATTTTTTACACCGCAAGATAAACTTGCCTAATCCTGCCAAAGTTACGCAGCATGTTACATATATAACACTAATAATCTGGCATATACATCATTGAAGTCACGTAAATGTAACCAAAATTGCATGATAAGCCACAAAACAGAATTACATATACAACAGATTATCAATAAATTACACATTCGCTCAATAAAACAGAATCACGCTTCAGCGTGATTCCCGCTTGTTCACAGAAAAATGTTACAGGATCAGCCGGAATTCGGCGGACGTAAAGGCGACCCGAAGAGGGGCAAGGCGTAATGCCCCTCTTCGGGTAAGATTGCGCTTGCGTAATCGCGCCTTCGTCCGTTGAAATCCGGATGTCCGTAAGGCATCGGGCGGGAATAACCGCCCGGAATTTTAGATGCCGGTAACATTTTTTTACCGATCTCCGGCGTAGCCGGGTGGGCGGCAAATAGCCGCCCGCGGACAAAATCGGCTCCCGTCGATTTTGTCCGCCCTTTGCTTCTTTCTTCACGAAAGAAGGAATCCCCCATTCGGGGGAGAAAGGGGGGGGGATTTGTTAGCCGCCA